>Ga0268257_1000227_pt1 | contig 88658 bp, 75 predicted proteins | sample AgamicAtPrz_FD_200249 | JGI IMG/M metagenome (GOLD analysis project Ga0268257, IMG submission 200249) | Agave microbial communities from Guanajuato, Mexico - At.P.rz (v2) (version 3) | ecosystem: Host-associated > Plants > Phyllosphere > Phylloplane/Leaf | place: Guanajuato, Mexico | collected... | reverse complement strand
ACCACTTCAACCACCTGATCAACCAGCTCAGGTTTCGCCAGACCCATTACTTTGTAAGTAAAAGGGGTAGGGAATTCAAGCAGTTCGTTAAGTTTGGTTTTCATGTCAGCTCCGGTATTGCATCAAAAAAGAATAACTCCCACAGGGGTGGGAGTTATCAGGATAACTAGTATATGGGGATGGAAATCACACTTTCAAGTGTTCAATTTTTAACCAAACCAGTGATGGAACATCAATTTAATGTAATCAATGATTTTGCCAAAGAAATTGCCTTCCGGAATTTCATCCAGCACCACCAGCGGGCGCTGATCGATGGTTTTGCCATCAAGCTGGAAGTTGATGGTGCCCACTACCTGGTTTTTGGTCAGCGGCGCGTGCAGCTCGCTTGTGTTCAATACGTAGCTGGCTTTGAGATCTTTCATGCGGCCGCGCGGGATGGTCAGATAGAGATCTTTATCCACGCCTAAAGAGGCGCGGTCGTTATCGCCAAACCAGACCGGCTCGGAGGCGAACTCTTTCCCGGCCTTCAGCGGATTAACGGTTTCGAAGAAGCGGAAGCCCCAGGTGAGCAGTTTTTTACTCTCGGCTTCGCGCCCTTTAAAGGTGCGGCCGCCCATTACGGCGGAGATGAGGCGCATCTGACCTTCGGTCGCCGAGGCCACCAGGTTGTAGCCCGCTTTATCGGTATGGCCCGTTTTGATGCCGTCCACGTTCAGGCTGTTGTCCCACAGCAGGCCGTTACGGTTCATCTGGCGGATGCCGTTAAAGGTGAACTCTTTCTCTTTATAGATGGTGTATTCGTTTGGCACATCGCGGATCAGCGCCTGGCCAATCAGCGCCATATCGCGCGCAGAGCTGTACTGACCTTCCGCGTCCAGGCCATGCACCGTCTGGAAATGGCTGTTCTTCAGACCCAGCGCGTTCACGTAGCTGTTCATCAGGCCCACGAACGCATCCTGGCTACCGGCGGCAAAATCGGCCATCGCCACGCAGGCATCGTTACCCGACTGCAGGTTGATACCGCGGATCAGCTGAGATACCGGCACCTGCATACCAGGTTTCAGGAACATCAGGGAGGAGCCTTTGAAGACCGGGTTACCGGTGGCCCAGGCGTCGTTGCCGATAGTGACCAGATCGGTCTCTTTGAACTTGCCCGCTTTCATCGCCTGGCCGATGACATAGCTGGTCATCATTTTGGTGAGGCTTGCCGGGTCACGGCGCTGATCGGCGTTCTGTTCTGCCAGCACTTTGCCGGAGTTATAGTCGATCAGGATGTAAGATTCCGCGTCGATCTGCGGAACGCCGGGGATCATGGTCTTGATATTCAGGTCATCGGCGTGGGCAGCTGACAGCGTGGCTGCGCAAAGCGCCGTGGTGAGCGCCATGCGCTGCACAAAACGAGCGGAGAAAGTGGTCTTCATGGTCAGAACAACGACGTCCGTGATGGAATTAAAAAAAGTGCCTTACTATAGCAAAAGCGATACGGGCAGGCATCCGACTTTCAGCGTGAGAGTGTTAACCACTCTTACAAATACTGACAATTCGGATACCGCCGATTAATTATTTTGCTACAGCGATGAATGACTGTAACTGCGCTTCAGTCTGTAAGCGTTGTTGCAGGGCGGCGGCCTCGGCTTTGCTGGCGAACGGGCCAAGCTGGATCCGCCAGACGGCGCCGTTCTGCTCCAGGCGGCCAGGCACGCCAAATTTCTGTCCCAGGCTCTGCTGATACTGTCTGGCGCGGGCCTCGTCGCTGACGGCTCCAACCTGCACCACATAGCCACCGCTGGCGGCAGGGGCGGCGCCCTGGGTTGAGGCTGGCGCGGTAACGGGCGCGGTAACCGGCGGCGCGCTTTGCGGTGCCGTTACGGGCTGCTGCTGTACGGCCGGCTGCGGCTGCGTTACCTGCGGCTCGCTGCCTTCAAGCACGCCGGAGGCCAGGGTTGTCGGCGCGCCGAGGAACCCGCTGCTGCTGACCGGCGCACCCATGCTGTCTTCGCTTTTGAGCGTATCGTTGCTGATAGGGCGAATATCGCCCTGCGCTGGCGCAGCGTCGGCCGGCGAGGAGGCGCTGCCCATACCGCCGCTTAGGTCAGGGCGCGCGGGTAGGGCATAGGTCTGTTTCGCCACCGTGGTACAGGCCATGCCCGGACCGGAGAGCGAACCATCCTGCGCGACGATAATAGGATCGATACGCACTTTGGTGTTGTTTGAAGTATTCAGGCGGTCTGCCGCCGCGCGGGAGAGCGAGATGACGCGATCGTTGCCGTAAGGGCCACGGTCGTTAATGCGCACCACGATCATCCGGCCATTCGCCATGTTGGTGATACGGGCGTAGCTCGGAACGGGCAGCGTCGGATGCGCGGCGGTGAGCTGCATCGGATCGAAAGGCTCGCCGCTGGCGGTCAGGTTGCTGCCCGGCTCGGCGTCATAAATGGCAGCCAGCCCGGCCTGCGTGAAGCGGGAAGGGTCCTGCACAATTTTATAGCTTTTACCGTCGCGCTCGTAATCCTGATTGGCGGTGGGGTTGAGCGGTTCAAAACGCGGATCGGCGCCGCTAATTTCAACAATCGGACCGTTACAGACCGCTGGCTGCGGCGGCGCGACGGTCGCCTGCTGCTGACCATCATTACTTGTACAGGCTGCCAGTAAACTCACGGCGATGCAGATCCCAGGCCACTGCTTGCGCATTGCGCTCCCCTTATACGCTCTTCGACAACATTTTTCTGTGGGTGTGGATCGACATCACGATACCAAACCCGGCCATCAGCACAATCAGTGCCGATCCTCCGTAACTCACCAGCGGCAGCGGTACGCCTACCACGGGCAGAATACCGCTCACCATACCAATATTTACGAAAACATAAACGAATAAAATCAACATCAAGCCGCCCGCCATGACGCGGCCAAAGGTGGTTTGCGCCCGGGCGGCGATCCATAATCCGCGCATAATGAGCAGCACGTACAGCGCCAGCAGGATCAGGATGCCTACCAGGCCCAGCTCCTCTGCCAGCACGGCAAAAATAAAGTCCGTGTGGCGTTCAGGCAGGAACTCCAGCTGCGACTGGGTGCCGTGCAGCCAGCCCTTACCGCGCAGGCCGCCGGAACCGATGGCGATCTTCGACTGTATAATATGATAGCCCGCGCCGAGCGGATCGCTCTCCGGATCGAGCAGCATCATCACGCGCTGACGCTGGTAATCGTGCATCAGGAAGAACCACAGGATCGGAATAAAGGCCGCCACCAGCACTACCGCGATGCCAATTAAGCGCCAGCTCAGACCCGAGAGGAACAGCACAAACAGGCCGGAAAGGGCGATCAGAATCGAGGTGCCAAGGTCAGGCTGCGCCGCCACCAGCAGGGTGGGCAGGAAGATCAGTACCAGCGCAATACCGGTGTTCTTTAACGAAGGCGGACAGACGTCGCGGTTGATAAAGCGCGCCACCATCAGCGGCACCGCGATTTTGGCAATTTCCGACGGCTGGAAGCGAACGATACCGAGATCCAGCCAGCGCTGCGCTCCTTTGGAGATCGCCCCGAAGGCGTCTACCGCCACCAGCAGGATGATACAGAAAATATAGAGATAGGGCGCCCAGCCTTCATACACCCGCGGCGGGATCTGCGCCATCACCACCATCACCACAAGTCCCATGGTGATCTGGCCGATTTTACGCTCGGTCATGCCGAGATCCTGGCCGCTGGCGCTCCAGATAACAAGCGCGCTGTAGACCAGCAGCGCCAGCAGGATCAGCAACATGGCCGGATCGATGTGGATTTTATCCCACAGCGATTTTTTATTCGGATTATCCGTCACTCTTATTGGTCCTCCGCGGCAGTGGTGGCCGGGTTTTCGCTTGGCAGTTCGGTGTTGTTATCGCCCAGCATAATATGGTCGAGGATCTGGCGCATGATGGTACCCACCGCCGGACCGGCCCCGCCGTTTTCCAGAATGATCGATACCGCCACCTGGGGTTTATCATAGGGGGCAAAGCCAATCATTAGCTTGTGGTCGCGCAGGCGCTCGGCGATTTTATGCGCGTTATAGGTTTCGTTGGCCTTCAGGCCGAAGACCTGCGCGGTACCGGATTTGGCCGCAATTTTATAAGGCGCGCCGGCAAAGTACTTGTGGGCGGTACCGTTGGCGCGGTTGGCCACGCCGTACATACCGTCTTTGGCGATCTCCCAGTAGCCGGAGTGGATATCCCCCACCGGCGGCTCGTGCGGCTGTACCCATGGCACTTTTTTGCCGTTTTCAACGGTGTTCATCAGCAGGTGCGGCACTTTTACCACGCCGTCGTTGATGAGGATCATCAACGCTTTGTTCATCTGAATCGGGGTCGCGGTCCAGTAGCCCTGGCCGATACCCACCGGGATGGTGTCGCCCTGATACCACGGCTTTTTAAAGCGTTTTTGCTTCCATTCGCGGGTTGGCATATTGCCGGAGCGCTCTTCCGAGAGATCGATACCGGTATAATGACCGTAGCCAAATTTACCCATCCACTCCGAAAGGCGGTCAATGCCCATGTCGTAGGCCACCTGGTAGAAGAAGGTATCGGCCGACTCCTCCAGCGATTTGGTCACGTTCAGATGTCCGTGGCCCCATTTTTTCCAGTCGCGATAGCGTTTTTCAGAGCCCGGCAGCTGCCACCAGCCAGGGTCAAAGAGGCTGGTATTGCGGGTGATCACCCCGGCGCTAAGGGCCGATACCGCCACGTAGGGTTTAACCGTTGATGCCGGCGGGTAGACCCCCTGAGTGGCGCGGTTAATCAGCGGCGTGTTGGGGTCGTTCAGCAGGCCAGAGTAGTCTTTGCTGGAGATACCATCGACAAAGAGGTTCGGATCGTAGCTTGGCGTGGAGACCAGCGCCAGGATGCTGCCGGTGCGCGGATCGGTAACAATCACCGCCGCACGGCTGCCGGCCAGCAGGGTTTCAATGTACTGTTGCAGCTTGAGATCGAGGGTCAGGGTGATGTCATGCCCAGCCTGAGGCGGCACCTCTTTCAGCTGGCGGATCACGCGGCCGCGGTTGTTAACTTCAACCTCTTCGTAGCCGGTCTGGCCGTGAAGTACCTCTTCGTAGTAGCGCTCAATCCCCAGCTTGCCGATATCGTGCGTTGCCGCGTAGTTGGCGAGCTTGCCGTCTTTATCCAGTCTTTCAACGTCTTTATCGTTAATCTTGGAAACGTAGCCAATCACGTGCGTCAGCGCGGAGCCGTAGGGGTAATAGCGGCGCTTGTAACCTTTTACCTCAACGCCGGGAAAGCGGTACTGGTTTACCGCAAAGCGGGCTACCTGCACTTCGGTCAGGTTAGTTTTCACCGGAATGGAGGTAAAGCGGTGCGAGCGCGAGCGCTCTTTCTTAAAGGCGGCGATATCATCATCGTTCAGATCCACCACGCTGCGCAGGGCTTCCAGCGTTTGCTGAACGTTGTCCACCTTCTCCGGCATCATTTCGATCTGGTAGATGGTACGGTTCAGCGCCAGCGGCGTGCCGTTGCGATCGTAGATAATGCCGCGGCTGGGGGCGATGGGCACCAGTTTGATACGGTTCTCGTTTGAGCGCGTCTGGTAATCGGTAAAGCGGACAATCTGCAGGTTATAGAGGTTGGCAATCAGCACGCCGGTAAGCAGCAAAATCCCCAAAAAGGCGACCAGCGCCCGACGCACAAACAGCGCGGACTCAGCCGAATAGTCGCGAAAAGAATTCTGTAGTTTCATCCGCTGCTTATTTTATCCAGGACTCAATCATTATTCACGATGATAAGGATGGTTGGTCGTGATGCTCCACGCGCGATAAAGGCTTTCGGCCACCAGCACCCGCACCAGCGGATGGGGGAGCGTTAAGGCGGAGAGGGACCAACTCTGTTCTGCCGCGGCTTTGCAGGCGGGGGATAGCCCCTCAGGACCGCCAATCAGCAGGCTGACGTCGCGTCCATCCTGCTTCCAGCGCTCCAGCTCGTGTGCCAGCTGCGGCGTATCCCAGGGCTTGCCCGGGATATCGAGAGTGACGATGCGGTTTTTGCCTGCGGCAGCCAGCATCAGCTCACCCTCTTTATCGAGAATGCGTTTAATATCTGCGTTTTTGCCACGCTTGCCCGCCGGAATTTCGATCAGCTCAAAGGGCATATCTTTAGGGAAACGGCGCAGATATTCGGTAAACCCGGTTTGTACCCAGTCCGGCATTTTGGTGCCGACGGCTACCAGTTGCAGCTTCACGCATTAACCCCAGAGTTTTTCCAGCTCATACAGGCGACGGCTCTCTTCCTGCATGACGTGGACAATCACATCGCCTAAGTCAACCACGACCCAGTCGGCGGTGGCTTCACCTTCCACGCCCAGCGGCAGCATGCCGGCCGCGCGGGATTCCTGAACCACATGGTCAGCAATGGAAGCGACATGGCGCGTAGATGTGCCAGTGCAGATGATCATGCAGTCGGTGATGCTTGATTTGCCCTGAACGTCGATGGCAATGATGTCCTGACCTTTCAGGTCATCAATTTTGTCGATAACAAAATCCTGGAGTGCTTTACCCTGCAAGTGTTCCCCCTGGGGTGAGTGAGATTGAGCAACAATAAATTCGTGGCCAGACAGTATACCTGAACTGGCAGCGGTGTCGGGACAATTGTCACCGGACGGGCTTTTGGAGGGAGTTATCATCCCACCCCCGGCCGGAGATTGCATCGCCATTTTTGTAAAACAATTTTGTAAGACAGCGCTGGCGGCAGTCCGGCAGCGGAGGATATCAGCCTGGATGGGGGTGTCAATGGCGAGCGCGTGAATGAGGCGCTTTTTCGTCGTCAGGGAGCGATGTTATCGGATTTCTGATACAGCCCCTGCTGCTGAATGTAATCCAGCACCGCCTCAGGTAATAACTCCGCGCAGGAGAGGCCATTTTGCAGGCGCTGGCGAATAAGGGTGGCGGAGATATCGAACCACGGGGTTTCGGCCAGGTAAATTTTGCCGGCCGGCAGGCAGTGCAGATCGTCAGCATGGGGCGTGAGGTGCTGCTCCAGCCACTGCTGGTGCACCTCCTCCTTCATGGTCAGCGGATAACCCGGACGACGGCAGACGATAAGGTGGCTATTGTTGAGAATGGTCTCGTAGCGATACCAGCTGGGGAAGTTGAGCAGGGAATCCTGGCCGATAATAAACGCCAGCGGTACCTCGGGACCCTGCTCCTCGCGCCATTCCTGCAAGGTTTGCGCCGTCCAGGAGGGGCTGTCCCGGTGCAGCTCGCGCTCATCAAGGCAGAACAGCGGTTTATCAGCGATCGCCAGTTCCAGCATTTTTTTACGCTGGGCGCTGGTAGCCTCGGGCTGGGGGCGATGGGGCGGCACGTTGTTCGGCATGATGATCACCTTTTGCAGGCCGATCAGGTTAGCCAGGATCTCTACCGGCTTCAGATGCCCGTAGTGGACCGGATCAAAGGTACCGCCATACATTGCCTGCAGCGTTTTCATATCAACCTTCAATAAAGACGTCAGCCAGCGCCTTATGGCACAGCAGCAGAGAGAGGCTTTCCAGCTCCGACCATACGGACTGACCGTAATCCTGCTTCAGGGTGAGTTCGGCACGGGTCAGCAGCTGAACGGCCTGGCGCAGCTGTTCCGGGCTGAGACGGTTAAGGGCTTCGGTGGTCATAGCCCGGCGATTCTGCCAGACGCGATGCTTATCAAAGAGAGCGCGCAGCGGGGTGTGGGCGGACTGACGTTTCAGCGTCACCAGCAGCAGCAGCTCGCGCTGCAGGGTTCTGAGCAGGATCACCGGCTCGCTGCCTTCGAGGCGTAGCTGCTGAAGAATGTGCAGGGCACGTTTACTTTTAGCCGCCAGCAGCGCGTCTACCCAGTGAAAAGGGGTAAAGTGCGCGGCGTCGTTTACCGACTGCTCCACGCGGGGCAGGGTGAGTTTGCCGTCGGGCCAGAGCAGGGAAAGGCGCTCCAGGGCCTGGGCAAGCGCCAGCAGATTGCCTTCGTAGCAGTAGCAGAGCAGCTGGTTGGCGGCGTCGTCAAGCTGCAGGTTGTTTTGCCTGGCGCGCGCGGCGACCCATTTTGGCAGCTGCGCCTGCTCCGGTGTCTGGCAGGTGACCAGCACGGAGCGGTTAGCCAGTGCGGTAAACCAGGCGGCATTCTCCTGCGCTTTTGTGAGCTTGTTGCCGCGCACAATCAGCAGCAGATCTTCATGCAGCAGGCTGACCAGGCTGGCAAGCTGTTCGTGGATAGCGGCGTTGGGGCCATTTTCCGGCAGCTGTAACGTCAGCGTCTGGCATGCGGCAAACAGACTCATCGCCTGGCACAGGGAGAAGATTGCCTGCCAGTCGGTGCTGTTATCAAGCGTAAAGCTATGGTGTTCATCGAAGCCCTGAGTGGCCGCCATCTGGCGCACCGCGTCCTGGCTCTCCTGAAGTAAAAGCGGATCGTTTCCGAGTAACAGATAGGCCGTGCGCAGCCCTTCTTTGAGCTGCGCACGGAGTTGTTCAGGATACAACCTGATCATCAGTTACCCAACGTGGTGGAGACGCGAGGGGTGGTGACGGCAGGCTCGGCCTGTGCGGTCTCGGCCTTATCGGCCACCTGGATACCTGGCAGTTTACGAATCAACTGATCCGCCGCCTTGTCGTACATTTCGTTAATGATAATGGTCTGCTCGGCGTCTTTCGCCAGCGCCGCCTGCGGGTTATCAAAGAACGAACGGTACACTTTGGTGGAGATCGGGTAGATATCGTGACCCGGGATCAGCACCGCAGCCCTGACCGACAGCACCATCTGGTATTCCGCCGTACGGCCATCCTGGAAGATGGACGCGGTATCTTTACTGAGGGTCGACCCCAGGATACGTAACGACGGAATATCCTGACGCAGCGTGCCTTTTTCAATCAGCTGAACGTCGTTAAGACGCAGCTGATTACGAATAGCACGGCTCAGCGGCCCGTTCGGATCGCCGGAGTCAAAGATCATGGTTTTCATGCTTTCTGGCACCGCCGTAGTATTGCGCAGGTGCCAGCCACATCCGGCGGTGATTAACACCGCCACGCCTAACAGTAATGTTGCCAGTTGTCGCACGCTTCCTCCTGCGCTTAGCCAACGACCAGGTTCAGCAGTTTACCCGGTACGTAGATCACTTTACGTACGGTAACGCCGTCGAGGTACTTCGCGACCAGCTGCTCCTGACCGGCACGTTCACGAACCTGCTCTTCAGTTGCATCAACGGCCACGGTGATTTTGCCACGGACTTTGCCGTTAACCTGCACGACAACCAGGGTGGTATCTTCCACCATGGCAGCGTCGTCAGCGACCGGCCACGGCGCATTGTCGATATCGCCTTCGCCTTTCAGCTCCTGCCACAGGGTGAAGCTGGCGTGCGGGGTGAACGGGTTCAGCATACGCACAACCGCCAGCAGCGCTTCACGCATTAAGGCACGATCCTGCTCGCCCTCCTGCGGTGCTTTAGCCAGCTTGTTCATCAGTTCCATAATAGCCGCAATTGCGGTATTGAAGGTCTGACGGCGACCGATATCGTCGGTAACTTTAGCAATGGTTTTATGCACATCGCGGCGCAGCGCTTTTTGATCTTCGCTGAGGGCAGCAACGTCCAGGGCCGGGGCATCGCCCAGGGTGGTGTGTTCGTAAACCAGTTTCCAGACGCGTTTCAGGAAGCGGTTGGCCCCTTCAACGCCCGACTCCTGCCACTCCAGCGTCATGTCTGCCGGTGAGGCAAACATCATGAACAGACGCACGGTATCCGCACCGTAACGCTCGACCATTTCCTGCGGGTCGATGCCGTTATTTTTGGATTTGGACATTTTGCTCATGCCGGTATAGACCAGCTCATGGCCCGCGGCGTCTTTCGCTTTCACGATGCGGCCTTTCTCGTCACGCTCGACGATAGCCTCTTTCGGGGAGACCCAGTTACGTTCGCCGTTCGCGCCCACGTAGTAGAACGCATCTGCCAGCACCATCCCCTGACACAGCAACTGCTTAGCCGGCTCGTCAGAGTTCACCAGGCCCGCGTCGCGCATCAGCTTGTGGAAGAAGCGGAAGTAGAGCAGGTGCATAATGGCGTGTTCGATACCGCCAATGTAGATATCCACCGGCAGCCAGTAGTTCGCGGCTTTCGAATCCAGCATGCCTTCCTGATGCTGCGGGCAGGTGTAGCGTGCGTAGTACCAGGAGGACTCCATAAAGGTGTCGAAGGTGTCGGTTTCACGCAGGGCCGGCTGGCCGTTAACGGTGGTTTTTGCCCACTCAGGATCGGCTTTAATCGGGCTGGTGATACCGTCCATGACCACGTCTTCCGGCAGGATCACCGGCAGCTGGTCTTCCGGGGTTGGCATCACGGTGCCATCTTCCAGGGTCACCATCGGGATAGGCGCGCCCCAGTAACGCTGACGGGAGACGCCCCAGTCGCGCAGGCGGTAGTTCACTTTACGCTCGCCGACGCCCAGCTCAGCCAGCTTGTTGGCGATGGCGTTGAAGCCCTCTTCGAAGCTCAGGCCGTCAAACTCACCCGAGTTGAACAGGGTGCCTTTTTCGGTCAGCGCCTGGGCAGAGAGGTCGGGTTCTGTACCGTCGGCGGTCAGGATCACCGGCTTGATGGTCAGGCCATATTTGGAGGCAAATTCGTAGTCGCGCTGATCGTGACCCGGAACGGCCATCACCGCACCCGTACCGTACTCCATCAGAACGAAATTCGCCGCCCAGACCGGAATCGCTTCGCCCGTCAGCGGGTGAATTGCTTTAAAGCCGGTGTCGACGCCTTTCTTCTCCATGGTCGCCATGTCGGCTTCGGCCACTTTGGTATTACGGCATTCGTCGATAAAGGTGGCCAGCTCCGGATTGTTTTCTGCCGCTTTCTGCGCCAGCGGGTGACCTGCGGCAACGGCCAGGTAGGTCGCACCCATAAAGGTATCCGGACGGGTGGTGTAGACGGTCAGGGTCTGGTCGTAGTTTTCAACGTTGAAGGTAATCTCTACCCCTTCGGAACGTCCGATCCAGTTGCGCTGCATGGTCTTAACGGTATCCGGCCAGTGGTCCAGATTATCGAGATCGTTCAGCAGCTCTTCGGCATAGGCGGTGATTTTGATAAACCACTGCGGGATCTCTTTACGCTCGACTTTGGTGTCGCAGCGCCAGCAGCAGCCGTCGATAACCTGTTCGTTCGCCAGCACGGTCTGGTCGTTCGGACACCAGTTCACCGCGGAGGTCTTTTTGTAGACCAGCCCTTTTTTGTAGAGCTCGGTGAAGAATTTCTGTTCCCAGCGGTAATATTCAGGAGTACAGGTAGCCAGCTCGCGGCTCCAGTCATAGCCAAAGCCCAGCATTTTGAGCTGGTTCTTCATGTAGGCGATGTTGTCGTAGGTCCATGGCGCTGGCGCCGTGTTGTTTTTCACCGCTGCGCCTTCGGCAGGCAGACCAAACGCATCCCAGCCGATGGGCTGCAGCACGTTTTTGCCCAGCATACGCTGATAGCGGGCGATCACATCGCCGATGGTGTAGTTACGCACGTGGCCCATGTGTAGTCGGCCAGAAGGATAGGGAAGCATCGACAGGCAGTAATACTTCTCTTTGCTCTCGTCTTCGGTAACTTCAAAAGTGCGCTTCTCGTCCCAGTGTTGCTGGACTTTGGATTCTATCTCTTCCGGGCGGTATTGCTCTTGCATGGCAGCCAGTGGTCCTGTGTTCATTACAGCTACAAATGTAGCCAGTGTAAGTGGTGTTTCAGATCGCCATAGCATAGCCCAAACGCCCGCGTCAAAACAGCCTTTCGCATAAAAGCGCTTGCTATGAATTTACGCTAACTGTGGCTGAACTGACAAAGCGTAAGGCAAATAAGGTCTATCATTAGAGCCAGTTACTTACCCAGGAGGCATAAAGATGAACAAGGTTGCTCAATTTTACCGTGAACTGGTCGCGTCAATGACGGAACGTCTGCGTAACGGCGAGCGCGATATCGACGCGCTGGTAGAGCAGGCGCGCTTAAGGGTAACCCAGACGGGTGAGTTAACGCGTACCGAAGTTGATGAAGTGACCCGCGCGGTGCGGCGCGATCTGGAAGAGTTTGCCCGCAGCTACGGCGAGAGCCAGAACGAGGTGACCGACAGCGTTTTTATGCGGGTGATTAAAGAGAGCCTGTGGCAGGAGCTGGCGGATATTACCGATAAAACGCAGCTGGAGTGGCGCGAGGTGTTCAAGGATCTTAACCACCATGGGGTCTATCACAGCGGGGAAGTAGTGGGGTTAGGTAATCTGGTATGTGAAAACTGCCATCACCATCTGGCGGTCTATACGCCGGACGTTCTGCCGCTTTGTCCAAAGTGCGGACACGATCAGTTTCAGCGCCGCCCGTTTGAACCCTGAAATCAACAGGCTAAAAACGATGCGCTGAGCCAGCGCATCGTTTCGGTATCACTTATTTAACAGTGTTAACCTGAGTAGCTTTGAAATTCTGTGTGCCGCCCATTTCAGAAGAGTATTTATGGGTTGAATTCAGAACCAGTTTGTCAGCGTTGAGGTTGCCAACGCCACAGGTGCTGAGATTCATAAAGCCACAGCGATAGCCACCGTTGACCACCTTCTTCGCAGACAGGGTGAAGGTGCCGCTGGAGTAGATGCTGCTACGGTTAATCAGGTTACCATTTTGCTGGGTATTGATATTCAGATCGCCAAGAGACTGGATCATCCCTTCATTGAGCATATCAAACCAGGTCAATACGTTGATTGTTTTACCAATAATGTGGCCGCCGTTGGTGGTTGACCAGTTATCGATATTTACGGTAGCAGTTTTGCCACCCATTGAACCTTCGTTATTCAGCGCATAGCTTTTAGCCGTCAGGGATTGGGTCGCGCTGGTGGTGCTGTTTTTCGCCAGCTCGATCTTGCCATTGGTCTGAAGCTTGACGTTGCCGCCTGAAATCAGCCCTTTGTTGGTAATCACACCATTAGAGATTTTGCCCTCTTTCATGGACTGTACCAGCAGTGTGTTAGTACCAGATAACGTATTGCTCACGGTCATTTCACTGCCGCCAAAGTTGACCTGGGTCTGCTTCGCTTCGGTGTAGCCAGCGTTATCGATATTACCGAGGGCGCTAATCTGCAGCTGTTCACCCGCCTGCAGGTAAGCACCGGCACCGGTGGATAAATTACCGTTGGTGTTAACTACCAGCGTCTTAGCGCTTTTGAGCACGCCTTTGTTGGTCAGATCGCCTGCTGCATTCACCGCCATCTGCGATGTGTTCTCGATGGTACCGGTGTTATTGAGATCGCCGTAGCTGGTCAGCATCGCAATGTTTTTAGTTGCAATGGTCCCGCTATTTTTCAGCTCGCCGGCGGTAGCGATTTGGGTAACAAACCCATTACCGTTGATGGAACCTTCGTTAATCAGTGAACCGTTGCTGGTCAGGGCGAGGCTTGAGTTAGCGACGATTGCGCCTTTGTTACGCACACCGAACCCCTGGTTGTTACCGATCATGGTGATGTTATTCGCCTTAACGCCGCCCAGGCTGCTAACGTCGATGCTGTAGGCAGGGTTCAGCTTCTGCAGCAGAGTGGCTTGTTTACCAGCAGAGGTCACAACGCCGGTGGCATTATCCATCGTGAAGTTGCCTGCGCTCAGCTGCGCATTTTGCGCGGTAACCACGCCATTAAGGTTAATGGCGTCACCCAGCAGTACCGCATAGGAGTTGGCCGCATCCATGCCATTTTTGCCAATGGTAATGGTGCCATTGGTAACGGTATAGCTTCCCACTGCGCCGGTGCTGGCCAGGTTGACTTTACCGGTGGTCAGGATGGCTTTTTGGGTGTTAATAAAGCTACAGCCGGAGCAGGTGATGCCGTTCGGGTTAGCGATAATCACATCGGCTTTTTTACCGCCTACTTCAATGAAGCCGTTAAGTGAACTTTGGTTTTTTGAAACCACTTCATTCAGGATAACGGAGGCGCTGCCGTTGCCCAGATTGTTGTTTTTGGCAATGTTGCCAAAGGTGCCGTGGGCGTAGTCGCTACCGCTGTTGTTAAGGACCACGCCTTTGCTGTCAACGTTAAAATCACGGTACAGGTTATGAGAAACGCCGGCCGCGTTTGGCGCTTCGATATCAATAACTTTAGTCCCGGATTTGTGGGTGTAAGAAGAAGGATCGGCATAGACGAAAGAGGAGGTCAGTGCCGCTGCAAGTGCTACATAAGATAATTTAAACTTAAACATTGTATTTATTCCTTTAAATAATAAACGTCAAACAATACAGAAATAGATAAAAGCTAAAATGGTTTCGGTTAATACCTCCATTGTAATGAAAGGCCCATGTTAAGAGCCTGTGAGTGGAACCCCTTAGGCTTATATAAAGGTGTTCCAACAAAAAGGTCATACTGGGTCGAAATCAATTCGCCACGCACTCCTGCGACAGCACCAGAGAGAACTTTTCCCTGTCCGTATTCTTCGCTTCCTTGCAGCCTGCCTATATCCAGACCGGTGTAAAACTGCTGGCCAGGTGCCGGGGTATCCCAGATAAAATCGTTACGCCAGTACCAGCCCTGATTACCGGATAAGGTTCTTTCGCCATCAAAACCGCGCACCGTCCAGCGGTTGCCAATATTAAATTTATTATCGGTGGATAATTTATCCGGACTTAATTGCAAACTTATTTTTGGCGCCCAGGTGAATTTATCGCCCGTGGCTGCAAATTTCATATATGCCTGCAGATCGGCATGTACAATCCGGGCCTCGTTATCATACAGACCCGCCTTTTCCTCCGGCGTTGGCGCAGAGCCTAACCAGCGAAGTTTGTTTTGCACCCCCACCGAGGCATCGACCACGGCGTTATCAAAATAGCGCTGATGGCGGAGGACGACCTCCCAGCCGGGGTTTTGCTTACGCATCACCTGCAGCTCTTCGCCACCAAAGTAGTAATGCGACAGACTTTTAAATACCCGGGTCTCCAGCGACGTTTTTTGGCTGCGGGTATGGGACAGCAGCCGAGAAAGCGTCGCGCTGTAATAGCGGTTTTTACTTTCATAATCGTTGCTGGACCACTGGCCACGAAATTGCTGAAGATACTCGCTTTGCGACGCGTACAGGCTCATATTCCAGTAGCCAAAGGGAACGGAGTAATAAACGCTGCTGTTTTTATTTCCCTTCTCATGCTGGTTGAACTCAACATCGCCCCCGGCAGCAACGTAGATAATGTCGTTCAGCGAGGTCAGGTCATACAGATAGAGGGCGCCACCACCCTGATAGCGTCCGGTAGAGCGGCTGCCGGCATCGTCCAGCCAGGCGCCTATTTGCCACATTTTATCGAGCTTACGGGTAAGGCGTATCTTGCTCTCGGCGTGTTTCAGCCCGGGCAACAACTGCATATGGGCTGAAGAGCCCGGAAGGCGCTGGAGGTTAGCCATCCCTTGTTCGAGATCCGGCAGCCGCAAAATGTCATCTTCCGAGAACGGGAGAGAGTTCCACAGCAATGTTTTATTTACCGGTACATCGTCCGCATAGGCGATTTGGCCGATTTTGCCGTAGGTTAAGGTTAAATTCAGTACCCCATGCTCCAGTGACTGGGATGGCACATCGATCAGCGAGGTAATATAGCCTTTAATAATCAGCTCATTCTGCAGGGTGCTGGTGAGCAGGCGGATCCCCTCAATACCAATGCACCGATCTTTTGCCTGACTGATTATTTTACCAAGCAGTTTATTTGTTAGCTTATTATCTTCTGACTCAATATTAACTTCTTTAATATATTTGCAGTTGTCCTCTTTCGGGAAAATGATATTTTCCCTAACGTTGCTCTCCTGCGAGGATTTATACTCTTGCTGCTGGGGAGTGAGCGTAGTTTCACGTGCCCGATCCTGATCCAATTGGTTGGCGGTGGATTGTGAAATACTGGCGGCGGCATTATGGCAAAGTGTAAAGACAATAATAAACCCGACAATAAAGCCGTTTTTCTTTTTCAGCATGAAGCAATATCCATTTTGTTTCATTGACCAGGAGGTGATGCCTGTATAAATATGTGAGATTCCTTCTCAACATATAATTGAAGACAGCCTACATTATCGCAATGGCGTTAAGTTGAAAAATGAAAACTCTCTTTAGGAAAAATGAATTTTCATGGCTCGATTACATTGGCGACAGAAGAATGGAAAAGTTAAAAGGGGTGCTATGCTAGCCAAAAAAAGTTATCCCTTCTATATTATTTTCCTCATTTGTATGTGAACTGAATTCTCATTTTTTGCAGTTCAAATTCATATTGGCGTGAGTAAAGCTCCTGCGGTGCGGCAGGAGCGTAATGAAAACAATGCCTTCAGGCATAAAAATTCAGGCGTTCTGCCAGTAAATCAACAAAGGCCTGGCGATCGATATCGGTCATCAGGGTGGTATTGGGTTCATTATTGGTGAGGAAGTAATAATCGACAACCGTCATCCCCTGGGTATATTTCCCCTGGGTTTCGACCCCTACCCAGCGTTCCACCGTGGTGAAAATCTCCGGCTTCAGTAACCAGGCGATGGTGCAAGGGTCGTGCAAGGGGGCGCCCTGGAAGCCCCATTTTTCCGTTTTATGGTAGTGCATAAAGAAATCAAGCAGCTCCGCTACCGTTACGGCAACCGGATTATTAATCTGGCGGAACCGTTCAATATCTTCTGCCATAATCTGCGCCCGATGGGTGACGTCCAGCCCGGCCATGACGATCGGTATGCCCGACTGGAAGACGATTTCTGCGGCTTCAGGATCGACAAAAATGTTGAACTCCGCCGCCGGCGTCCAGTTACCCAGCCCCATTGCACCGCCCATGATTACTATCCGGGCAATTTTAGCGTGCAGCTCCGGGTGGCTGTTCAGCAGCAGGGCAACGTTGGTTTGCGGGCCGGTGGCAACCAGGGTGACGGGCTCCGCGCTTTCGCGCAGCACTTTCGCCATCAGCTCCACTGCGGTACAGGCCTGCGGGGAAAAGGCCGGCTCCGGCAGCGCCGGGCCGTCAAGGCCGCTCTCGCCGTGAACGTTATCGGCAATAATCAGCTCGCGCATCAGCGGCTTTACCGCGCCTCCGGCAACCGGGATGTCAGTGCGTTTTAACAGGGTAAGCATACGCAGCACGTTGCGCAGCGTTTTGTCAGGCGTCTGGTTGCCGGCTGACGAGGTGACGGCCTTCAGCTCAAGTTCAGGTGAGGCGAGGGCAAGCACGAGTGCTATCGCGTCATCATGACCCGGATCGCAATCGAGGATAATGGGCAGTGCCATAGGAGTCTCCATGTCTCGGTGTTGTTTTGTGACAAGGCTAACGCTGAAGCGGTAAGCAGACGAGATAAAGAGATGAAAAGCGTGAGGCAGTGCGCAATCCTGCGATTGCGCACCGGTAAGATTAATGCAGGATTTTAGCGAGGAAGTCTTTCGCACGCTCGGACTGTGGGTTGGCAAAGAACTCTTCTTTCGCGGAGTCTTCTACAATTTTACCCTCGTCCATAAAGATGACGCGGTTCGCCACTTTGCGTGCAAAGCCCATTTCATGCGTGACCACCATCATGGTCATCCCTTCATTAGCCAGCTCAACCATAACGTCCAGCACCTCGTTGATCATCTCAGGATCGAGCGCTGAGGTGGGTTCATCAAAGAGCATGGCGACCGGATCCATACAGAGCGCGCGGGCGATAGCCACACGCTGCTGCTGGCCGCCGGAAAGCTGTGCCGGGAACTTATCGGCATGGGCGGAAAGCCCGACGCGCTCCAGCAGCTTCAGACCTTTGTCGCGGGCAGCTGCCTTATCGCGCTTCAGGACTTTCACCTGCGCCAGGGTCAGATTCTCAATGATCGACAGGTGTGGGAACAGTTCAAAATGCTGGAACACCATCCCCACCTTCGAGCGCAGCTGGGCCAGATTGGTTTTCTTGCTGTTCACGACGATGCCGTTAACGGTGATCTCGCCCTGCTGCACCGGCTCCAGGCCATTGACGGTTTTAATCAGCGTGGATTTACCGGAACCCGATGGTCCGCAAACGACCACGACTTCGCCTTTTTTTACCGAGGTGGAGCAATCGGTCAGCACCTGAAAGTGCCCATACCATTTAGAAACATTTTTCAGGGAAATCATGAGACTGTCCTTCTCTTCAGCCAGCTGACCAACAGCGACGCGCTTAAACTAATTGCAAAATAGACCGCACCTGCAAACAGGATCATTTCAACCTGCGTACCGTCACGTTCACCAATCGTGGAGGCGGTACGGAAGAAGTCCGCCAGACTTAAGACATATACCAGCGAGGTATCCTGGAACAACACGATGCCCTGGGTAAGCAGCAGCGGTACCATGGCGCGGAACGCCTGCGGCAGGATAATAAGCTTCATGGACTGCCAGTGGGTCATCCCCAGCGCCAGCGCCGCGCTGGACTGCCCGCGGGAAATGCTCTGAATACCGGCGCGAATAATCTCAGAGTAGTAGGCCGCCTCAAACATTGAGAACGCCACCATCGCCGAGATGAGGCGAATATCAGATTTAGGCGACAGCCCCAGCACGTTCTGCAGCAGGCCTGGAACGATCAGGTAGAACCACAGCAGTACCATCACCAGCGGAATAGAGCGGAAGACGTTGACGTAGGCGGTGGCGAACCAGGCAAACGGCTTAAAGCTCGACAGGCGCATTACCGCCAGCAGGGTGCCCCAGACAATCCCGACGATCACCGCCGTAACGGTAATCTTCAGGGTAATCATCAGCCCGTCCAGCAGATAGGGCATGGAGGGAGCTATGGAGCTCCAGTCAAATTCGTACATTATTTGCCCCCCAGGTTGCCCGGCAGGCGTACTTTGCGTTCGACCAGGTTCATTACCAGCATGATGACGGTATTAATCAACACATACGCGAGCGTAATCGCGGTAAAGGATTCCCACGCGTGGGCGGAGTAATCCAGCAGTTTGCCCGCCTGCGCCGCCATATCCACCAGACCGATGGTTGAGGCGATGGCCGAGTTTTTTACCAGGTTCATCATCTCCGAGGTCATCGGCGGCACGATCACCCGGTAGGCGTTAGGCAGCAGCACATAGCGGTACGCCTGGGGCAGGGTTAGCCCCATCGCCAGCGCGGCATTTTTCTGTCCGCGCGGCAGCGACTGGATAGCGGCACGCACCTGCTCGCAAACGCGGGCGGCGGTAAACAGCCCCAGACAGAGCATCGAGGAGACAAAGAACTGCACGTTAGGATCAAGCTCTGCCTTGAACCACATACCGAGATCTTCCGGCAGCAGCTCCGGCACTACCAGATACCAGGTAAAGAACTGAACGATTAACGGAACGTTACGGAACAGTTCAACGTAAAGGGTGCCGATGGATGAGAGAAAACGATTCGGTACGGTGCGTAAAATACCGAACAGGGAACCGACGAAGAAGGCGATGATCCAGGCCGTGATCGACAGCGCGACGGTAACCTGAAAGCCGCTCCACAGCCAGCCAAGATAGGTGGTGTTGCCGAACGGGGCTTGTTGCAGAAAAATGCCCCAGTTCCAGTCTATTGACATAATAAACTCCAGAAAAAAAAGGGTAGCAGCGCTACCCTCGAAGATTGGTGAGAAGCTTCAATGTTCGCGCTGAGTGGGGAACGACCACTCAACGTATAGTCTGTCCTGCTTCCCGACAATCGAGAGGGCAGGAGAACCTGCCCTTATTGGTTTTAATTAGTTAAGAGCCTTGTCATTCGGGTTTTTGAACAGCGCTTTCATGTCGTCGGACAGTTCAAAGTTCATGTTCAGGTTTTTCGGCGGAATTGGCTTGTTGAACCACTTATCGAACCATTTCTCGGCATCGCCATCTTTCTGCACCTGGCTGATGGTGTCATCAACCAGCTTTTTGAAGTCCGCGTCGTCTTTACGCATCATGCAGCCGTAGGCCTCTTTGGACTGCGGCGTGCCCACGATCTCCCAGTTGTCTGGTTTTTTCGCTTTTGCACGTTCGCCTGCCAGCAGGGCATCATCCATCATGAACGCCACCGCGCGGCCGCTCTCCAGGGTACGGAAAGAGTCGCCGTGATCTTTAGCGCTGATGATGCGCATATCCATTTTCTTCTCGTCGTTCAGCTTGTGCAGCAGCACTTCGGAGGTGGTACCGGAAGTCACCACGACCGCTTTGCCTTTCAGATCGGCGAAATCTTTAATATCACCGCCTTTTTTGGTCAGCAGGCGGGTACCCACCACGAAGATGGTATCGGAGAAGGCAGCCTGTTTCTGGCGCTCGAGGTTGTTGGTGGTGGAGCCACACTCAAAATCGAAGGTGCCGTTCTGCAGCAGCGGAATACGGTTTTGCGAGGTGATAGGGATCAGCTTCACTTCCAGGTTTGGCTTGTTCAGCTTTTTCTTCACCGCTTCGACGATGGCGTTGGAGTAGTCCTGTGAGTAACCCACGACTTTTTGCGTGTTGTCGTAGTATGAGAACGGGACAGATGATTCACGGTGGCCGACCACGATCACGCCGTTTTTGGCAATTTTGTCGAGGGTGCTGCCGGCTGCCGGGGCAGCGTCTTCAGCGTGCACCACGCCTGCGGACATTCCTATCACCAGCATTGCTGTGGCCAGTTTACGTAATTGCATATCCAACTCCTTCTTATCAGCGCCAGAGACGCATTGATACCCATTGTGATGTTGTTATTGCTCGCGCCAGGCGAGTGCAGTGTTATGCAAGCTTGTTAACATTTAGTGTGGCTTAATGTAAAGATTATGCTGCGTTATTGTTTATTTTTGCGAAGCACGCCGCACCATTCAGAGGCAAAAATCTTTCGTTGCACCGTTTCGGTGCTACTCATGAACCAGCGCGGTGCGACAAGGTTGCACGTTAAGCCACAATGCGTTTGCGGGAGTAAATAAAGCAATAGGCGTGCCAGAAATGACCCTCACCCCGCCCTCTCCCTGAAAGGGAGAGGGAGAAGGGCGGTGCTGGCGAGTGAAACCGTGCGCACAATTCCCTCTCTTTGCGGCGAGAGGGATAAGGGTGGTATGCGAGAGTGAAACGGTGCAGAAACCGTCCCCTCTCCCCTGTGGGGAGAGGGTTAGGGTGAGGGGAAAAGATTATATGCGGCGCTGACGCAGGCTCATCAGCAGGGCGACGAAGCCAAACAGCGCGGTAAGAAGCCACAGCGGCCAGTTGCCGGTGCGGGCATAGGGCGTCAGGCCGGTGGTCGGCGTGACGCTGGCGGTAAGCACCTCACGGGTAAACTGCGGGATCATCGACTGGATCTCGCCCTGCGGGCCAATCACCGCGGTGATGCCGTTATTGGTACTGCGCAGCAGCGGGCGCGCCAGCTCCAGGGCACGCATGCGCGCCATCTGGAAGTGCTGCCACGGGCCGATGGATTTACCGAACCACGCGTCGTTGGAGATGGTAAGCAGATAGTCGGTATCCGCACGGAAGTTATCCCGCACCTGCTCGCCCAGGATGATTTCGTAGCAGATGGCGGCAGTCAGCAGCATACCGTGCGCGTTAAGCTGCGGCTGAACGTAGGGGCCACGGCTGAACGAGGACATCGGCAGATCAAAGAACGGCGCCAGCGGACGCAGAATCGACTCCAGCGGGACAAATTCGCCAAAGGGCACCAGATGGTTCTTGTTGTAGCGGTTCGTCGAGCCGTAGTCGTAGGCGTTATCTTTGCCGAGCGTAATGATGGTGTTATAGGTGTCGTAACGGTTCTGCTTGTTCAGACGCGCATCTACGATACCGGTGATCAGCGTGCTGTTATGTTCGCGCATCAGGTCATCTACGCTATGCAGAAAACGCTGCTGGTTGATCTCCAGATCGGGGATAGCCGATTCTGGCCAGATAATCAGCTGCGACTTGCCCATCTCCGGCTGCGACGCCTCCAGATAGATCTTCAGGGTATTGAGCAGCTGGCCTTCATCCCACTTCAGCGACTGCGGAATGTTCCCCTGCACCATAGAGACCTGCATGGTGCGCGCGGGCTCGGGGGTAAACCACTGGATAAAGCGCAGCGGGAAGGGGAGGGCAAACAGCACTATCGCCGCCGCCAGCGGGCGCCAGCTGCGCTGTACCAGCGCCAGCACCAGCAGGCCACTGACGACCATCAGCAGGAAGTTTATCGCCTCTACGCCCATCACCGGCGCCAGCCCTTTAAGCGGCCCGTCAATCTGGCTATAGCCAAACTGTAGCCACGGGAAGCCGGTAAGCACCCAGCCGCGCAGAAACTCGGTGATTTGCCAGACAACCGGCGCGGCAATGGCCACGCGCAGCCAGCTGCTCTTCGGCCACAGGCGGGAGAGGATGCCGGCAAAAAGGCCGGTATAGAGCGAAAGATAGGCGGCCAGCAGCACCACCAGGAAGACGTTGACCGGGCCCGGCATACCGCCAAAGGTGGCGATACTGACGTAAACCCAGTTAATGCCGGTGCCAAACAGGCCAAATCCCCAGGCGTAGCCGATTGCTGCTGCCTGAACCGGTCGCCGGTTGAGGGTTAGCCCCTGCAATCCCATCAGGGAGATAAGGGCGGCGGGCCAGAAGTCATAAGGAGAAAAAGCCAGCGTTCCGCTGGCTCCGAGGATTAGCGCCAGCAGCAAACGCGTGCGCTGGCGTTCAAGCAATGGGGCAAATGCCATTTAAATCAATCATCCAGTGTGGGTTGCGGAGCGTCGTCCGGCATTCTGACATGAACCTGAATAATACGTCGACTGTCGGCCATTGCGACCTTGAACTGATAGCCGTCTATTTCGACGGTTTCACCGCGCGCCGGCAGGTGGCCAAAGGCCTGCATCACCAGTCCGCCGATGGTATCGACCTCTTCATCACTGAAATGGGTGCCGAAGGCGTCGTTAAAGTCTTCAATAGGCGCCAGGGCCCGGACGGTCCAGGTGTGACGGCTCAGCTGACGGAAGTCGATATCCTCTTCTTCGTCATATTCATCTTCGATTTCGCCGACGATCAGCTCCAGAATATCTTCGATGGTGACCAGGCCCGAAACGCCGCCAAACTCATCGATAACAATCGCCATGTGGTAACGCTGAGAACGGAACTCTTTCAGCATGCGGTCAACCCGCTTACTTTCCGGAACAACCACCACCTGACGTAACACTTTTTCCATGCTGAAGGCTTCGGCATCGCTGCGCATAAAGGGCAGCAGATCTTTGGCCATCAAAATCCCTTCGATGTGATCTCTGTCTTCGCTGATAACCGGGAAACGCGAATGGGCCGATTCGATAATGACATCAAGACACTCGTCCAGAGTCTGGTTGCGTTTCAGGGTGATCATCTGCGAGCGGGGGATCATGATATCGCGGACGCGCTGGTCGGCGATGTCCATTACCCCTTCGAGCATTTCGCGCGTATCTTCGTCGATAAGGTCGTTCTGCCCGGAATCACGGATCAGCTCCAGAAGTTCATCACGGTTTTTAGGTTCGCCGTGGAACAGCTGGCTCAGAATAAGGGAGAAGAATCCCTTTTTACTGGTTGGCGTATCGCTACTGTGTGAATTGTCGTCGCTCATGGCGTTTGTTAAGGGTTCTCTTGTTAATTTAATCTTTGCCGCTGCGGACAGGTGTCAGACGCGACGGCACTTATTGTCGATACGGCGGCAAGCCGCCGTACAGACTACTCTTTCTCGGCAATGTACGGATCCTCATAGCCCAGAGCAAGCATTATCTCTGTCTCGAGGGACTCCATCTCTTCTGCCTCTTCATCTTCGATATGGTCATAACCCAGCAGGTGCAGGCTGCCGTGCACGACCATGTGCGCCCAGTGCGCTTCAAGCGGCTTTTGCTGCTCCCGGGCTTCCTGTTCAACCACCTGACGGCAGATGATCAGATCGCCCAGCAGCGGCAGCTCGATGCCCGGCGGGGCTTCGAACGGGAAAGAGAGCACGTTGGTCGGCTTATCTTTCCCGCGATAGGTCAGGTTAAGCTCGTGGCTTTCGGCCTCGTCTACCAGACGTATGGTTACTTCTGACTCTTCCTGAAACTGCGGGATCACCGCGTTCAGCCACGCCTGAAACTGGCGCTCTTCCGGCAAACCGGAATTATCTTCACAGGCCAGCTGTAAATCGAGGATGGTCTGACTCATTTTTGCTCATGCTCCTGGGCTTCGCGTTTGCGTTCCGCGGCCTGCTCTGCTTTCCGTTTCTGTTCAGTTGCTTCCCAGGCTTCATAGGCGTTAACGATGCGGGCAACCACCGGGTGACGCACCACGTCTTCGCTCTGGAAGAAGTTAAAGCTAATTTCATCCACTTCTGCCAGCACCTCAATGGCGTGGCGCAGGCCCGATTTGGTGCTGCGCGGCAGGTCGATCTGGGTGATATCGCCGGTAATAACCGCCTTCGAGTTAAAGCCAATACGGGTCAGGAACATCTTCATCTGTTCGATGGTGGTGTTCTGGCTCTCATCGAGAATGATAAAGGCATCGTTCAGGGTACGGCCGCGCATGTAGGCCAGCGGTGCAACCTCGATAACGTTGCGTTCAATCAGCTTCTCGACCTTCTCGAACCCGAGCATCTCAAAGAGCGCGTCGTACAGCGGGCGCAGGTATGGGTCTACCTTCTGGCTCAGATCGCCGGGGAGGAAGCCGAGCTTCTCGCCCGCCTCTACCGCAGGACGGGTAAGCAGAATACGGCGGATCTCCTGGCGTTCCAGGGCGTCAACGGCGGCGGCAACGGCAAGATAGGTTTTACCCGTACCCGCAGGGCCTACGCCGAAAGTGATGTCGTGATCCAGAATATTGGCGATGTACTGCGCCTGGTTCGGGGTGCGCGGTTTGATCACGCCGCGCTTGGTCTTGATGTTAACGGCTTTACCGTAGTCCGGAACGCTTTCTGCGGTCTGTTCCAGCACGCGCGCCTCTTTGATCGCCAGATGGATCTGTTCCGGTTCGATATCCTGCGTCTGGCCGCGCATCGGTGCGGTATCGACGTACAGGCTGTGCAGAATATCGGCGGCGGCGTTGACGCAAATGGCGCGTCCGGTGAGTTTGAAGTGATTATCGCGACGGTTGATCTCGATACCCAGACGTCGCTCCAGTTGTTTGATGTTGTCATCAAACGGCCCGCAAAGGCTCAGCAGGCGAGCGTTGTCTGCTGGCTCAAGGGTAATTTCACGCGTATCTATATTCAAACCGTTCCTCTTAATGTCTCGCTTGCCGAAAGGCAATGGGGGTCTTCAATGAAGTATTCACGCCACACAATAAAGGCGCAAGCATTGGGAAGGATATTGGGGGCGAGAGCAGGAAATACAAGGCCTGCCGAAGCGGCAGGCCTGAAGATTTATGGCTGATAAACGCTCACGCCCAAATCGTTCTCTTTACGGGTACGTGCAATCACGGACTCAGGGGTTTGCGCCACGCGCAGACCCATTTCATCTTCCGTACGCACCAGCTTGCCGCGCAGGGAGTTAGTCAGCACTTCCTGAATCTCGATATCGACGAATTTACCGATCATATCGGGCGTCCCTTCAAAGTTTACCACGCGGTTGTTCTCGGTACGACCTGACAGCTGCATGATGCTTTTACGGGAGGTGCCCTCAACCAGCACGCGCTGGACGGTGCCGAGCATACGGCGGCTCCAGGCGTTGGCCTGCTGGTTGATGCGGTCCTGCAGGATATAGAGGCGCTGCTTTTTCACCTCTTCCGGCACGTCGTCAACCATATCGGCGGCAGGCGTTCCCGGACGGGCGGAGAAGATGAAGCTATAGCTCACGTCGAAATTCACATCGCCAATGACCTTCATCGTACGCTCAAAGTCATCGTCGGTTTCACCCGGGAAGCCGACGATAAAGTCCGAGCTAATCTGAATATCCGGGCGCGCTTCACGTAGCTTACGGATAATCGCTTTATATTCGAGCGTGGTGTGGGTGCGACCCATCAGATTGAGTATGCGGTCAGAGCCGCACTGGATCGGCAGGTGCAGGAAGCTCACCAGCTCCGGAGTGTCGCGGTATACATCGATGATGTCATCGGTGAACTCAATCGGATGGCTGGTGGTGAAGCGGATACGGTCAATACCGTCAATGGCCGCGACCAGGCGCAGCAGTTCAGCAAAGGTGCCGGTGGTGCCGTCATAGTTCTCACCGCGCCAGGCGTTCACGTTCTGGCCGAGAAGGTTCACTTCACGTACGCCCTGGGCCGCAAGCTGGGCGATCTCAAACAGGATGTCGTCGCAAGGGCGGCTCACTTCCTCACCGCGGGTATAGGGCACCACGCAGTAGGTACAATATTTATTGCAGCCTTCCATGATGGAGACGAAGGCGGTCGGGCCATCCGCGCGCGGTTCCGGCAGACGGTCAAATTTTTCGATCTCGGGGAAGCTGACGTCGATAATCGCCTTGCGGTTACCGCTGCCGCGCACGGAGTTAATCATTTCCGGCAGACGGTGCAGGGTCTGGGGGCCGAAGATAATATCGACATAGTGGGCGCGCTGGCGAATCAGTTTGCCTTCCTGAGAGGCGACGCAGCCGCCGACGCCGATAATCACGTCAGGTCTTTTTTGTTTGATCAGTTTCCAGCGACCCAGCTGGTGGAAGACTTTCTCCTGCGCCTTTTCACGGATTGAGCAGGTATTAAGCAGCAGTACGTCTGCCTCTTCCGCCACCTCGGTGAGCTGGTATCCATGGGTCGCATCCAGCAGATCGGCCATCTTTGATGAATCGTATTCGTTCATCTGACAGCCCCAGGTTTTTATATGGAGTTTCTTTGTCATCGACATGCTCATGCTCAGGATTGCAGGGCGCGTATTGTAATGCTTTGGTGCGGTTGTGACCAGTGTGAAGCTTACCCCCACCCAAGGGAAAAAAATCCGGTAAACTTAAGAGATTCTCAAATAAGGACAATTGACCATGACTATCCAACAAACCGGGGTCGCCGTTGTCGGCGGCGGTATGGTCGGCGGGGCGCTGGCGCTGGGGCTGGCGCAGCACGGGTTCGACGTCACCGTCATTGAAAGGGCCGCACCGGCGCCCTTTGATGCCGACAGCCGGCCGGACGTACGTATCTCCGCCATCAGCGCGGCGTCGGTGGATCTGCTGCGCGGGCTGGGGGTGTGGGAGGCGGTGCTGGCGATGCGTGCCCATCCCTATTGCCGCCTCGAAACATGGGAGTGGGAAACCGCCCGGGTGGCCTTCGATGCCGCCGAGCTGAAGCTGCCGCGGCTGGGCTATATGGTGGAAAACACGGTGCTACAGCAGGCGCTCTGGCAGGCGCTTGAGGCCCATCCCGGCGTAACCCTGCGCGTGCCGGCGTCGGTAAAAGCGCTGCATCGCCACAACGATCGGCATCTGCTGACGCTGGATAACGGCGAGGAGCTGGTGGTTAAGCTGGTGGTGGGCGCGGACGGGGCGAATTCGCAGGTGCGCCAGCTTGCGGGAATTGGTATTCACGCCTGGGCGTATCAGCAATCCTGCATGCTGATAACCGTTGAGTGTGAGCAGGCGCCGGGAGACTGCACCTGGCAGCACTTCACCCCCAGCGGGCCGCACGCCTTTTTACCGCTGTTTGACCGCTGGGCCTCGCTGGTGTGGTATGACTCTCCCGCGCGTATCCGACAGCTGCAGGGGATGAGCATGGAGCAGCTCGGGGATGAGCTCGCCCGTCATTTCCCGGCCCGTCTGGGCAAGGTGACGCCGGTGGCGGCTGGCGGCTTCCCGTTGACCCGGCGCCATGCGCTGCAATATACCCGCGAGGGGCTGGCGCTGGTGGGCGATGCGGCGCATACCATTCATCCGCTGGCGGGGCAGGGGGTTAATCTGGGCTATCGCGACGTCGAGGCGCTGCTCGACGTGCTCAGCAGCGCCCGCAGCCATGGCGAGGCCTGGGCAAGCCTGGAGGTGCTCAAACGTTATCAGATGCGCCGCATGGCGGATAACTTCATTATGCAATCGGGAATGGATTTGTTTTATGCCGGCTTCAGCAACAGCCTCGGGCCGCTGCGCATTGTGCGCAACATCGGTCTGATGGCGGCCCAGCGGGCCGGTGTGCTTAAACGTCAGGCGCTGAAATATGCTTTAGGTCTTTGACTGACGCAGGCCCTCTCTTTGGCGGAGAGGGCCGCAGAGAGCAAGGTACAAAAACAAAAAAGCCCGCTGAGCGGGCTTTTTTGTTACTGAGTGGCTGGGGTGCAGGGATTCGAACCCCGGAATGCTGGTATCAGAAACCAGAGCCTTACCGCTTGGCGACACCCCAATTGCGTTAAACAAGCTGTTCAACGACTTTTAAAATTGGCTGGGGTACGAGGATTCGAACCTCGGAATGCCGGAATCAGAATCCGGTGCCTTACCGCTTGGCGATACCCCAACAATTTATTTTGAGCTTACCGATAATAGTCGATAAAACCCGAATTTGGTGGCTACGACGGGATTCGAACCTGTGACCCCATCATTATGAGTGATGTGCTCTAACCAGCTGAGCTACGTAGCCAGTACTGCTTCTTCGATGGCTGGGGTACCTGGATTCGAACCAGGGAATGCCGGTATCAAAAACCGGTGCCTTACCGCTTGGCGATACCCCATTACCGCGGAGAACCGCAAATCGAAGAAATATGGCTGGGGTACCTGGATTCGAACCAGGGAATGCCGGTATCAAAAACCGGTGCCTTACCGCTTGGCGATACCCCATCCGTGCAACGCTTATCCGGGAATGGTGCGGGAGGCGAGACTTGAACTCGCACACCTTGCGGCGCCAGAACCTAAATCTGGTGCGTCTACCAATTTCGCCACTCCCGCAAAAAAGATGGTGGCTACGACGGGATTCGAACCTGTGACCCCATCATTATGAGTGATGTGCTCTAACCAGCTGAGCTACGTAGCCATCTTTTTGCGCGTTACCTTATCGGCGTTGCGGGGCGCATTATGCGTATAGACCCTTGCAGCGTCAACACCTTTTTCATCGAAAATAAGCATAAGCTGACTGTTTGGTTAGGTTGCGAACAGCGTGGCCGAATATTCGGCAATTATTGGTTATTAAGCGAATTTGTCCAGGCAAAAACGGATCAAAAAAAGGCCCCGAAGGGCCTGATATCTGAATAAAGGATCATTTATAGGCAGACTGGTGTACGCCCACCGCGCGTCCTGATGGATCGTTCATCGCTTTAAATGATTCGTCCCATTCAATGGCTTTTGCCGACGAGCAGGCCACGGACGGACCGCCCGGCACGCACTCCGCTGCGCTTGGCACCGGGAACAGCTCTTCGAAGATCTCGCGGTACAGGTAGGCCTCTTTCGATCCCGGCGTGTTGTACGGGAAGCGGAAGCTGGCGGTTTCCAGCTGCTGGTCAGAAACCTGCTTCGCCGCCACCTCTTTCAGGGTGTCGATCCAGCTGTAACCGACGCCGTCGGAGAACTGCTCTTTCTGACGCCAGGCCACGCTTGCCGGCAGGTAGGATTCGAAACATTCACGCAGAATGTGTTTTTCCATTTTGCCGTTGCCGCACATCTTGTCCTGCGGGTTGATACGCATGGCCACGTCGAGGAACTGTTTATCCAGGAAGGGAACGCGCGCTTCCACGCCCCAGGCGGACATCGCTTTGTTGGCGCGGGCGCAGTCAAACATATGCAGCGCCTGCAGCTTACGCACCGTCTCTTCGTGCAGCTCTTTGGCGTCCGGCGCCTTATGGAAGTACAGATAGCCGCCAAATACTTCGTCAGAACCTTCGCCGGAAAGCACCATCTTAATGCCCATCGCTTTGATTTTACGGGACATTAAATACATCGGCGTGGAGGCGCGGATGGTGGTGACATCGTAGGTTTCGATGTGGTAAATCACATCGCGGATCGCATCCAGCCCTTCCTGCACGGTAAAGTGAATTTCGTGGTGCACGGTACCGAGATGGTTTGCCACTTCCTGAGCGGCTTTCAGATCCGGCGCCCCTTCCAGACCCACGGCGAAAGAGTGCAGCTGCGGCCACCAGGCCTCCGATCGCTCCTGATCTTCCACGCGGCGGGCGGCGAACTTTTTGGTGATCGCCGAGATCACGGAGGAGTCCAGACCGCCGGAGAGCAGCACCCCGTAAGGCACGTCGGACATCAGGTGGCTCTTCACCGCGTCTTCCAGCGCCTGGCGCAGCTCGGCCTTATCGGTAACGTTATCCTTCACCGCCTCGTAGTCGAACCAGTCGCGCTGATAGTACTGGCGGATCTCGCCGTCTTTGCTCCACAGATAGCTGCCCGCCGGGAACTCTTTGATGGTGCGGCACACCGGCACCAGGGCTTTCATTTCAGAGGCAACGTAGAAGTTGCCGTGCTCATCGTGGCCCATATAGAGCGGGATAATGCCAATATGGTCGCGGCCAATCAGGTAAGCGTCTTTTTCGCTGTCGTACAGGGCAAAGGCGAACATGCCCTGCAGATCGTCCAGGAACTCGGGGCCTTTCTCCTGATACAGGGCGAGGATCACCTCGCAGTCAGAGCCGGTCTGGAAGCTGTAGCGATCGCCATACTCGGCGCGCAGCGCCTGATGGTTGTAAATTTCACCGTTAACGGCCAGCGCATGGGTTTTTTTGTCGTTATAGAGCGGCTGGGCACCGGCGTTGACGTCAACGATGGACAGGCGTTCATGGGCCAGAATGGCTTTATCGCTGGCGTAGACACCGGACCAGTCCGGGCCGCGGTGGCGCATCAGACGAGAGAGTTCCAGTGCTTTTTTACGCAGCTCGCCCGCGTCAGTTTTAATATCCAGTACGCCAAAAATTGAACACATAACCTTCTCCGTTGACTCTGTTGCAGTGTGATGTTGCTTGCTTATGAAAATGCCGCAAAAGGGGAGGGTGGGCAAGGGTTTTGCCGGGTAAAACGTAAAAAACGCAATGCGCATTGTGGAATGTTGAAAATAGCGTACGCCATTGCCGCATTTATTGATGAATTGATAATGAATATGGCTTTTTATTAGACGAGAGCCTAATTAAGGCCTGCAGAAATGAAAAAACCACGTCCTGGGACGTGGTTTCGGGTTACAGAACGTCGATTTCCGCCACCGAAGGGTAAATCCAGCTGGGCCGGAACGGCATCGTATCGATATCGTCGAGGGTTGATACTCCGGAGAGGACCAGAATAGTTTCCAGCCCCGCCTGGAACCCGGCGAGGATATCGGTGCGCAGGTTGTCGCCAACGATCACCGTATCTTCCGAGTGGGCCTGCATGGTGTTCAGCGCCGCGCGGATGATCCACGGGCTGGGCTTGCCCACGTAGAACGGCGTACGGCCGGAGATCTTCTCAATACCGGCGCACAGCGCGCCGCAGGCCGGATAGAAGCCGCGGCCGTGGGTATCCGGGTTGGTGGCGATAAAGCGGGCGCCGTTGGCCACGAAGTAGGCGGCCTTGTGCATCATCTCCCAGTTATAGGAGCGCGTCTCGCCGACGATCACAAAGTCGGGGTTGACGTCGGTGATGGTGAAACCGGCTTTATAGAGCTCGTGAATCAGCGCCCCTTCCCCCACCACGTAGGCCTTTTTGCCCTCCTGGCGCTTCAGGAAGTCGGCGGTTGCCATCGCCGAGGTGTAGAACACGCTCGCCGGCACGTCCACGCCCGCGGTGGCAAAGCGGTTAGCCAGATCCTGCCCGGTCTGGGAAGGGAAATTGGTCAGCAGTACCAGCGGCATCCCCTTTTCCATAATGCCGTTAAGAAATTCTGCCGCGCCCGGCACGGCAACGTTATCGTGCATCAGCACGCCGTCGATATCACAAATTACGTTCTTAATGGTCATGGGCTGTCCGGCATTAAAAAAAGAAGGCGTAACTATAAGACTCCGTCAGCTTTCCAGCAAACGCTGGAGCAGGATCCCGTTAAGCATGGCGCGTTTAACCAGCGCAAAGGCGCCAATAGCGGAGCGGTGATCCAGCGTGGATCGCACCACCGGCAGGTTCTGGCGAAACGCCTTTAGCGCCTGGGTATTAATGCAGCCTTCGATGGCGGGCAGCAGCACCTTTTCCGCCTCGGTGATTTCACCGGCGATCACCACTTTTTGCGGGTTAAACAGGTTGATAGCGATGGCGATGGTTTTACCGAGGTGGCGGCCGACCTGTTCGATCACCTCGCAGGCCAGCGCATCGCCTTTGTTGGCGGCTTTACAAATCGCGTTAATTTTACACTCTTCGAGAGGAATGCGGCTCTGATAGCCCTGCTCAAGCAGATGGCGCACGCGCTGCTCGATGGCGGCGTTGGCGGCCACGGTCTCAAGGCAGCCAAAATTACCGCAGTGGCAGCGCTCGCCCAGCGGCTCTACCTGAATATGGCCAATCTCGCCCACGTTACCGTTGCGGCCGATGAAAATGCGTCCGTTGGAGATGATCCCCGCCCCCGTACCGCGATGCACGCGCACCAGGATGGAATCCTCGCAATCCTGGCTCGCACCAAAGTAGTGCTCCGCCAGCGCCAGGCTGCGAATGTCGTGTCCGACAAAACAGGTAACGTGAAAGCGTTTCTCCAGCGCCTTTACCAGCCCCCAGTTCTCCACCTGAATGTGCGGCATATAGCGAATTACGCCGCTCTCCGGATCGACCAGGCCGGGCAAAATCACCGAGATGGCGATCAGCTCGCGGATTTTGCGCTGATGGGTTTCGATAAACAGGGCGATGGTGTTCAGCAGGGCGTGTTCCAGCGTCTCCTGAGTGCGTTCCGGCAGGGGATAATGCTCTTCCGCAACGGCTTTACTGCTCATGTCGTACAGGGTGAGGGTGGTGTCATGGCGACCCAGCCGTACCCCGACGGCCTGGAAATTACGGGTTTCGGTAATAATAGAGATAGCGCGGCGGCCCCCGGTAGAGGCCTGCTGATCCACTTCTTTGATCAGGCCGCGCTCAATAAGCTGACGCGTAATTTTGGTTACGCTGGCGGGGGCAAGCTGGCTCTGTTCCGCAATCTGAATACGGGAGATTGGGCCGTGCTGATCGATGAGGCGGTACACCGCCGCACTGTTCAGCTGTTTAACGAGGTCAACATTACCAATTTGAGCTTGTCCGCCTGATGTCATACTTTTACTTACTCGGTGACGACCTCGTTACCATTAACGATGGTCTTGATGATTTTATAATCGCGCGTGAATGCGGTCAGGTTTGCAACTTTGCCTGGCGCAATGCTGCCGAGCTGCTTATCGAAACCCATGGCGCGAGCCGGGTAGAGCGTTGCCATACGCAGCACTTCGTCCAGCGCAATACCGCAGTGCTCGACCAGGTTGCGCACCCCTTCGATCATCGTAAGCGAAGAGCCGCTCAGGGTGCCGTTTTCGTCCACACACAGTCCATTCCGGTAGTATATTGTTTTACCAGCAAAAATGAACTGCTCAATATTTGCCCCCGCCGGCGCCGTGGCGTCCGTTACCAGACACAGCTTATCGCCCTTCAGGCGCTTGGCGTTGCGGATGTTGGTGTAATCCACGTGCAGGCCATCGGCGATAATACCGCAGTACCACTCCGGCTCGTCGAGAATCGCCCCTACCAGCCCCGGTTCACGACCGGTGATGTACGGCATCGCGTTGTAGAGATGGGTGGCAAAGCTAATGCCTGCCCGGTAGCCCGCTTTGGCCTCTTTCAGGGTGGCGTTGGAGTGCCCGGCAGAGACTACGATGCCCGCGGCGGCCAGTTTAGCGATCACTTCGGTCCCGGTCATCTCCGGCGCCAGGGTCACTTTGGTAATCACATCGGCGTTAGCGCACATGTAATCCACCAGCTCGGCGTCCGGGGTACGCACATAGTCCGGATTGTGGGTGCCTTTCTTGACCATATTCAGCCACGGCCCTTCGAGGTGCAGACCCAGCGCCTGGTTCGGGTGTTTTGCAAGGTACTCGCGCATCACGCGGATACCCTGTTTCATCAGCTCATCGCTGGTGGTGATGAGCGTCGGCAGATAGCTGGTGCAGCCCGATTTCTCGTTGGCTTTCTGCATGATCTCCAGGGTTTCAACGGTGACGGCGTCGGCGGTATCGTTGAACTGCACGCCGCCGCAGCCGTTAAGCTGCACGTCGATAAAACCGGGGGAGAGAATTGCGCCATTGAGCGAGCGCTGCTCAATGCCCGCAGGCAGCTCGCTTAACGGACAGACACGTTCAATCAGGCCATCGGCGATAACGATCGCATGGTCGTCCAGAATTTCATAGCCGGTATAAATCCGGCCCTGGGTTAAAGCGTACATATTGACCCCCGGTTTCAAAAAAACATCCCGCCTCACTCCAGAGGCGGGATTATATTACAGACCTTTGATGTTTTCGGCTTCTAACTCGTTGAAGTATTTCAGCGTTTTAACTTTCAGCTCCATGGTGGACGGCTCGTCGCAGACCACAACCGCTTTCGGATGCAGCTGCAGGCAGCTGATGGTCCACATGTGGTTTACGTTGCCTTCAACCGCCGCCTGCAGGGCCTGCGCCTTAACGCTGCCCAGCACCAGGATCATCACCTCTTCAGCATCCAGCAGCGTGCCGACGCCAACGGTCAGGGCATATTTTGGCACCTGGTTAACATCGCCATCAAAGAAGCGGGAGTTAGCGATACGGGTATCGTGGGTCAGGGTTTTGATGCGGGTGCGGGAGGCCAGAGAAGAGGCCGGCTCGTTAAACGCGATGTGGCCATCGTTGCCCACGCCGCCCATAAACAGGTGAATTTTGCCGTAGGAGCGGATTTTTTCTTCGTATTGACGGCACTCTGCATCAATGTCTGGCGCATTACCATTCAGCAGATTAATATTTTCTGCCGGAATATCAACGTGATCAAAGAAATTACGGTGCATAAAGCTATGGTAGCTTTCCGGGTGCTCTTTCGGCAGGCCAACGTATTCGTCCATGTTGAAAGTCACTACGTGCTTAAAGCTAACCTGGCCCGCTTTGTGCATTTCAACCAGAGCTTTATAAGCCGTCAGCGGGGTACCGCCGGTAGGCAGGCCCAGAACAAAAGGACGATCGGCGGTAGGTTTAAACGCGTTAATGCGGTTGACGATATGGCGTGCAGCCCATTTACCGACCTGTTCTGCCGTTGCCAGGGGAATCAGTCTCATTGTTCACCTCGAAAGTTAAAATAGAAATATAGGCGGATGGCGCACCTGACCTGATGTAAGCCTAACCTGGATCACGTCGAGCCGGTCAATCCGTGTTGATTTTTTGAATGATAAAATAAGTTTTCTTTGTTAGCTAGCGCAATGGGGGGGTGAGAACGATATTTGGTGATAAAACTCACAAAAAATACGCGTTTAATTTGCGATACGAATTAATTTTTCACACACTCTGCAAGCCAGTGATTCATCAACTGTACCGATAGTTAATGACACAATAAAAAAACAGAGCTGAGAACGTGCCTTAAACGGGGTCTCATAGGGGGAGTACAATGAATATTTTAGGTTTTTTCCAGCGACTCGGTAGGGCATTACAGCTCCCGATCGCGGTGCTGCCGGTGGCGGCGCTTTTACTGCGGTTCGGGCAACCCGACCTGCTTAACGTACCTTTTATTGCGCAGGCGGGTGGCGCAATCTTTGACAACCTGGCGCTGATTTTTGCTATTGGCGTTGCATCAAGCTGGTCTAAAGACAGCGCGGGTGCTGCTGCGCTGGCGGGTGCCGTCGGTTACTTCATCCTCACCAAGGCAATGGTCACCATCAACCCGGAAATCAACATGGGTGTGCTGGCGGGTATCATTACCGGTCTGGTGGGCGGTGCGGTCTACAACCGCTGGTCGGGTATTAAACTCCCGGACTTCCTGAGCTTCTTTGGCGGCAAACGCTTTGTGCCGATCGCCACCGGCTTCTTCTGCCTGATTCTGGCCGCTATTTTTGGCTACGTCTGGCCGCCGGTTCAGCATGCTATCCATGCTGGCGGCGAATGGATCGTTTCTGCGGGTGCGCTGGGTTCCGGCATCTTCGGCTTCATCAACCGTCTGCTGATCCCAACCGGTCTGCATCAGGTTCTGAACACCATCGCCTGGTTCCAGATTGGTGAGTTCACCAACGCAGCGGGCGCGGTGTTCCACGGTGACATCAACCGCTTCTACGCGGGTGACGGCACGGCGGGCATGTTTATGTCCGGCTTCTTCCCTATCATGATGTTTGGTCTGCCGGGTGCCGCGCTGGCGATGTACTTTGCCGCGCCGAAAGCACGTCGTCCGATGGTGGGCGGTATGCTGCTCTCCGTGGCCATTACCGCATTCCTGACCGGCGTAACCGAGCCGCTGGAATTCCTGTTCATGTTCCTGGCTCCGCTGCTGTACCTCCTGCACGCAATCCTGACCGGTATCAGCCTCTACGTTGCAACCCTGTTGGGCATTCACGCCGGCTTCTCCTTCTCTGCGGGCGCGATTGACTATGTGCTGATGTACAACCTGCCGGCGGCAAGTGATAACGTCTGGATGCTGGTGGTGATGGGCCTGATTTTCTTCGTGGTCTACTTCATTCTGTTCACTGCGGTTATCCGCATGTTCAACCTGAAAACCCCGGGCCGTGAAGATAAAGACAACGAAATCGTTACTGAAGAAGCAAACAGCAATACCGAAGAGGGTCTGACCCAGCTGGCGACCAATTACATCGCGGCGGTGGGCGGTACCAATAACCTGAAAGCGATCGATGCCTGTATTACCCGTCTGCGCCTTACCGTGGCCGACTCGGCGAACGTGAGCGATGCCATGTGTAAACGCCTTGGTGCGTCGGGTGTGGTTAAGCTGAACAAACAGACCATTCAGGTCATCGTCGGTGCGAAAGCCGAATCTATCGGTGACGAAATGAAGAAAGTCGTGGCGCGTGGCCCGGTAGCTGCCGCCGCTGTTGATAGCGCACCTGCCGCCGCCGCTGCGGTCGTCAAACCGCAGGCGGTAGCGAATGCGACCACCGTCGCCGCGCTGGTCTCTCCGGTTACCGGCGAGGTTGTTGCTCTGGAGCAGGTGCCTGACGAAGCTTTCGCCAGCAAAGCGGTCGGTGATGGCGTCGCCGTGAAGCCAACGGAGAAAACCGTGGTGGCGCCGGCAGCGGGCACCATCGTGAAGATTTTCAACACCAACCACGCGTTCTGCCTGGAAACTGACAAAGGTGCCGAGATCGTAGTCCACATGGGTATCGATACCGTGGCGCTGGGCGGTCAGGGCTTTAAGCGTCTGGTAGAAGAGGGCGCTGAAGTAGCGGCAGGCCAGCCGGTGCTGGAGATGGATCTCGACTTCCTCAACGCCAACGCCCGCTCGATGATTAGCCCGGTGGTGTGCAGCAACATCGATGACTTCAGCGGTCTGGTCATTCAGGCCAAAGGCCAGGTAGTTGCGGGCCAGACGCCGCTGTATGAAATTAAAGGCAAGTAATGGCTCCTGAGTAGAGTAAATGCCTTAAGCGGCGGGGGATAACCTCCGCCGCTTTTTTTTGCAGCAAAAGCCGCCATTATTTTATTCTTCCTCACTTTAAGGGTTGTCACTGCGTCCGGCTTATAAGATCATATTCCGTTATATGTCGTTTACGCTTTGAGGAAACCACGATGAGTGAGGCTGAAGCCCGCCCGAGTAACTTTATTCGTCAGATCATCGATGAAGATCTGGCCAGTGGTAAGCACACCACGGTCCATACCCGCTTCCCGCCGGAGCCAAACGGCTACCTGCACATTGGTCATGCGAAATCTATCTGCCTGAACTTCGGCATCGCGCAGGACTACCAGGGTCAATGCAACCTGCGTTTCGATGACACCAACCCGGTGAAAGAAGATATCGAATACGTAGAGTCTATTAAGAACGACGTGCAATGGTTGGGCTTCAACTGGTCTGGCGACATCTGCTACTCCTCTGACTATTTCGATCGGCTGTTCGCCTATGCCGTCGAGTTAATCAACAAAGGCCTCGCCTACGTTGATGAGCTCTCCGCCGACGAAATTCGCGAATATCGTGGCTCCCTGACCGCTCCTGGCAAAAACAGCCCGTACCGCGATCGCAGCGTGGAAGAGAACCTGGCGCTGTTTGAAAAAATGCGTGCCGGCGGCTTCGAAGAGGGTAAAGCCTGCCTGCGTGCCAAAATCGATATGGCTTCGCCGTTTATCGTGATGCGCGATCCGGTGCTGTACCGCATTAAGTTTGCCGAGCATCACCAGACCGGCAACAAGTGGTGCATCTATCCGATGTACGACTTTACCCACTGCATCAGCGATGCGCTGGAAGGCATTACCCACTCGCTCTGTACCCTGGAGTTCCAGGACAACCGCCGTCTGTACGACTGGGTGCTGGATAACATCTCCATCCCTGTACATCCGCGCCAGTACGAGTTCTCTCGTCTGAATCTGGAATACACGGTGATGTCCAAGCGTAAGCTGAACCTGCTGGTTACCGACAAGCACGTCGAAGGCTGGGATGACCCGCGTATGCCGACCATCTCTGGCCTGCGTCGCCGTGGCTATACCGCCGCCTCCATCCGTGAGTTCTGCAAACGCATCGGCGTCACCAAGCAGGACAACACCATTGAGATGGCGTCGCTGGAGTCCTGCATCCGCGAAGATCTCAACGAGAACGCACCGCGCGCGATGGCGGTTATCGATCCGGTTAAGCTGGTTATCGAGAACTACCCGCAGCGCGAGAGCGAAATGGTCTCCATGCCGAATCATCCGAACAAACCGGATATGGGTAACCGCGAGGTGCCGTTCAGCGCCGAGATCTGGATCGATCGCGCTGACTTCCGCGAAGAGGCCAACAAGCAGTACAAGCGTCTGGTGCTGGGCAAAGAGGTGCGTCTGCGTAATGCATACGTCATTAAAGCCGAGCGCGTTGAGAAAGATGCAGAGGGCAATATCACCACCATCTTCTGCTCTTACGACGCCGAGACCCTGAGCAAAGATCCGGCCGACGGTCGCAAGGTGAAGGGAGTTATCCACTGGGTGAGCGCCGCACATGCGCTGCCGGTCGAGATCCGCCTCTACGATCGCCTGTTCAGCATTCCGAACCCGGGCGCGGCAGAGGATTTCCTGGCCACCATCAACCCGGAATCCCTGGTCATCAAGCAGGGCTACGCAGAGCCTTCGCTGGCCGGTGCGGAAGCGGGTAAAGCGTATCAGTTCGAGCGTGAAGGCTACTTCTGCCTCGACAGCCGCTACGCAACCGCAGACAAGCTGGTGTTTAACCGCACCGTCGGTCTGCGCGATACCTGGGCCAAAATCGGCGAATAATCAGGTCAACCAGAAACAAACGCCGCAACTGCGGCGTTTTTTTTGCTTAGCGATCAGGTGGTTATTTTTTGAGGTTTTCATTTAATTAAAATTATTGGGTCAATGAGCTGCTACTTTATTTTCTGATTAAACTTTCTTTAATCTTATTTAAATCATAATGCGAATACTCTGCTCGTCCATTTGCCTGTTATTTATTGAATTTAATATCAATTTTTTCTTATAAATAATCGTCCTCGGGATATTACAAAATACGTCCAAATATGTGCACCCCGTCATAATCCTGCATTTTGCCTGCTAAAAAGCATTGATAATTCGCGTCGCGAAAAATAGTCTAAAGGCGGTGGCAAAGCAGAGACTTTTTATGGCTGCCACGACTTTTAGTCTTTTTATTTTTACGCCATTTCAGGCGTTTTTATTTCGTCAATGAGGAATAACTTATGCGTACGTTTAGTGGCAAACGTAGTACGCTGGCGCTGGCTATTGCCGGTGTCACAGCAATGTCGGGTTTGATGGCCGCCCCCGAGGCGCGGGCCGCGGGGTTTATCGATGACTCAACGCTGACGGGCGGTATTTATTACTGGCAGCGTGAACGCGATCGCAAAGACGTGACCGATAACGACAAATATAAAACCAACCTTGCCCACTCCACCTGGAACGCCAACCTCGATTTTCAGTCCGGCTATGCTGCCGATATGTTCGGGATTGATATTGCCGCCTTTACCGCTATCGAAATGGCGGAAAATGGCGACAGCGGCCACCCGAACGAAATAGCCTTCTCCTCCAGCAATAAAGCCTACGATGAAGACTGGTCCGGCGATAAGAGCGGGATCAGCCTGTATAAAGCCGCGGCTAAATTTAAATACGGCCCGGTCTGGGCGCGCGCGGGCTATATTCAGCCCACCGGTCAGACCCTGTTAGCCCCGCACTGGAGCTTTATGCCCGGTACCTATCAGGGCGCCGAAGCGGGGGCCAGCTTTGACTACGGCGACAGCGGCGCGTTGAGCTTCTCTTATATGTGGACCAACGAATATAAAGCGCCGTGGCATATAGAGATGGATAAGTTCTATCAGAATGACCGGACCAGCAAAGTCGATTATCTCCACTCGCTGGGGGCAAAATATGACTTTAAAAACGATCTGGTGCTGGAGGCCGCTTTTGGGCAGGCTGAGGGCTATATCGATCAGTACTTTGCTAAAGCCAGCTACAAGTTTGACGTGGTGGGCGGCCCGTTAAGCACCAGCTACCAGTTCTACGGCACCCGCGACAAGGCCAGCAACGGCAGCGTAAACGATATTTACGACGGCACCGCCTGGCTGCAGGCGCTGACCTTCGGCTACAAGGTAGGGCAGGTGGATCTGCGCCTGGAGGGGACCTACGTCAAAGCCGAGGGCCAGCAGGGCTATTTCCTGCAGCGTATGACCCCAACCTACGCCTCCTCTAACGGTCGTCTGGATATCTGGTGGGATAACCGCTCCGACTTCAACGCCGACGGTGAAAAGGCCATCTTCTTTGGCGCCATGTACGATCTCAAGAACTGGAATCTGCCAGGCTGGGCGGTGGGAGCCTCTTATGCCTACGCCTGGGACGCTAAACCAGCGGATATGGCCACCCCGGACGCCTACTACGATCCGGACTATCGCCTGAAAGAGTCGGCCTACAGCCTCGATGCGGTCTACTCCGTGCAGGACGGTCGGGCAAAAGGCACCCTGTTTAAACTGCACTTCACCCAGTACGACAACCACTCCGACATTCCAAGCTACGCGGGCGGTTACGGCAACATCTTCCAGGATGAGCGTGACGTGAAATTTATGGTTATCGCCCCGTTCACCATTTTCTGATGAACGGCCGGCAAGGAGCATAGCATGTTGAAAAAAATCCTTCTTATTACCGCCATCGCCGCAGGCCTCACCGCCTGCGCAACGTCACCGGCACCGAAAGAGGATTCCCGTCTGAAAGAGGCCTACAGCAGCTGTATCAATACCGCTGAAGGCTCGCCGGAGAAAATCGACGCCTGCCGGAGCGTGCTGACGGTTCTGCAAAAAGAGCAGGCCCACGCCCGCTTTGCGACCGAAGAGAACGTGCGGGTGATGGATTACCAGGCCTGTATCCAGGCGCGGAAAAGCGGTAATGGCCAGGACGTTGAATCGCGCTGCGATCGGATCTGGCAGGAGATCCGCAGCAACAATAAGTAATTCGCTGTCCCACAGGCCCGACAATGCGGATTGCCGGGCTTTTTTTATGGAAAAAGGACAAAAAAAAGCCAACCCGCAGGCTGGCTCAGAGTATGAAGCAGAATTATTTGGCGTCGTGCGCGCGATCGTCTTCGCGGCAGTCGCCTTCAGCGCAGTGACCATACAGGTACAGGCTGTGGTTAGTCAGACGAATGCCGTGACGTGCGGCAATTTCGCGCTGGCGTAATTCGATAGAGTCATCGCTGAATTCGATCACTTTGCCACAGTCGAGGCAAATCAGGTGATCGTGGTGATGCTGCTGCGTCAGTTCGAAGACAGATTTGCCGCCTTCGAAATTGTGACGGGTTACGATACCGGCGTCATCAAACTGGTTCAGCACGCGATAAACGGTCGCCAGACCAATCTCTTCACCCATGTCGATAAGACGCTTATATAAGTCTTCCGCACTGACATGATGGTTATCCGGTCCCTGAAGCACTTCCAGAATTTTAAGACGAGGAAGCGTGACTTTCAGCCCGGCCTTCTTTAATGCGGTATTGTTGTCAGTCATGCGGAATCTGTCCTGTTGCTAAACGATTCACTTCAAACGAAGAAGTGACAGAAAATGCACTTAAGATAATGCGTCTCATTATAGAACTGCCATGGCTAAATGAAAACTGCAAGTCTCAAGCAAAGTATGCTTAAAAAACGTGCTCCCGTCGACAAAGTTGCAGGAGGGAGGCCGCGTTTAACCTGGGTTATTGTACAGGTATGAAAGCAAAAGTTAAAAATTTGTAGCAATTATTTTGATTGATAATACCTATCAATACGGCGCAACCTTAGCGCTGCGCCGCAATTAATCAGGCATTCAGAATGGCGTCGAGCTGCAGTTCTTCGCGGATCTGCTTAACCCATTTCTCTACGCGCTCGGCGGTCAGCTCCGGCTGGCGGTCTTCGTCGATGGCCAGACCAACAAAGTTGTTGTCGTCTGCCAGGCCTTTAGAGGCTTCGAAGTGGTAACCCGCCGTCGGCCAGTGGCCCACGATCACCGCGCCGCGCGGCTCGATGATGTCGCGAATGGTGCCCAGCGCGTCGCAGAAGTACTCTGCATAGTCTTCCTGGTCGCCGCAGCCGAACAGCGCCACCAGTTTACCGGTGAAATCAATCTCTTCGAGAGAGGGGAAGAAATCGTCCCAGTCGCACTGCGCTTCGCCGTAGTACCAGGTCGGGATGCCCAGCAGCAGAATATCGTAGCCTTCGATATCTTCTTTGCTGCTTTTCGCAATGTCATGAACATCGGCAACGTCTTTACCTAACTGTTTTTGAATGTTTTTTGCGATATTTTCGGTGTTACCGGTGTCGCTGCCGAAAAAAATGCCGATGATAGCCATGAGTAAAATAACCTCTTGAAACTTAATAGTATGGTGGCAAAAAATGTCCACGGATAAGGGCAATCATAGCAGAACAGAGAAGCCTGCGGAAACTGCTATCACGCAGGACTGCACTCTGTGCTACATGAAAACAACAAGAAGGGGAGTTTTCTGACTCAGGCTTTGCCGTGCAGCCGCTGAAGCTGCGCCATCAGCATCTCTTCGATCAGTTCGCTGCGGCTCATCTCACGGGCGTTCGCCAGCTCGTTCAACGCGTCCACCGCATCGGCGTTAAGCTTCAGCTCGACGCGCTTAAGCCCGCGGCTTTTATCGCGTTTAAGCTGGTTGCGCTTGTTAATGCGCAGCTGTTCATCACGCGAAAGCGGATTGGTTTTCGGTCGTCCCGGGCGACGCTCATTCGCGAACAGATCTAGTGTCGTACGGTCCGTTTGTTCTTTGGCCATGATTTTGAGACTTCGGGGGAAACAAGACGCCCTGCTAAAGCCCGGGCGATAAGCGCGCCATCATACATCACCGAAAACAGCACGCCAACGACTGGAGGCCCGCAGGCGACCAGTCGCTCTCTTTTTAATCAATTTTCGGATTCATTGAGATAACGGCGGATAGCACGCAGCACCGCGTCCGGTTTTTCCGCATGCACCCAGTGGCCCGCGCCGGCGATCACGTGGGCGCGCGCCTGCGGAAACTGGGCCAGCAGTTGGCTACGGTACTCCTCGGTGACATAAGGCGAGCTGCCGCCGCAGATAAAGAGCGTCGGGTGCGGCCAGGCCGGAATAGTCTGCCAGCCGACGATATTATCGTATTGATCCCACAGCACCGGCACGTCGAAGCGCCAGGCCGCGTCGATAAAGGATTTCAGCAGGAACTGTACCACCCCCTCTTCATTGAGATGTTCACGCATCACGGCGGCGGCCTGCTGGCGCGTGGCGACGCCCGCGTCGCTCACCGCGTTGATAGCGGCGAAGATCTCGTCGTGGCGGCGCACCTGGTAATCCACCGGCGCGACGTCGATCACCACCAGCCCGTCAATGCGTTCGGGGGCCAGGGCGGTGAGCGCCATGACCGCCTTGCCGCCCATTGAGTGCCCAATCAGCGTGGCTTTCTCTATGTTGTGCGCATCCAGGGTGTCGAGGAGATCCTGCGCCATGGCGGCATAGGTCATCTCGGGGGAGCGGGGGGAGAGGCCATGGTTACGCATATCCACCTGCAGGATATCGTGGTCTGTTACCAAATCCCGCGCCAGCACGCCAAGGTTATCCAGGCTGCCAAACAGGCCGTGAACCAGTACAACGGGAGGATTATTGTGCGGCGATTGTGCAGATTGCGCCCGGGTATTCAATTTCATGGCAAAGTTCTTTTTTTACGTATGTCAGGTTAGGGTATTATGTTGACCATTCTACCGCCCGGCTGCAAGGAAACAGTTTAATCTGACTTTTGCCGCCACTCAGGTTTGACGCTATCCGCTGTTGGGTTTAGACCTTATACTCCCAACGACTTGTATTCAGATAAGATATCGCACTGGATTAAGATGAAAACAATCGAAGTTGATGACGAGCTTTATCACTATATTGCCAGCCAGACGCGGCATATCGGCGAGAGCGCATCCGATATTTTACGGCGCATGCTGAAAGTGTCCGCCGCCTCCTCGTCTGCCGCCCCGGCCACCAAAGAAGTGCTTCAGCCTTCTGTTACTGCCCAGGAGAAACCGGTTCTCCCGGCAAAAGATAAAGTGCGCGCCATGCGCGAGCTGCTTCTTTCCGACGAATATGCTGAACAGAAGAAAGCCGTCAACCGTTTTATGCTGGTGCTGTCTACACTCTATACACTGGATAACCTGGCGTTTGCCGACGCGACAGAGTCTCTGCATGGACGTACCCGCGTCTATTTTGCAGGCGACGAGCAGACGCTGTTACAGAATGGCAATCAAACTAAACCCAAACATGTTCCTGGTACGCCGTACTGGGTGATCACCAATACCAACACCGGGCGCAAGCGCAGCATGATCGAACACATCATGCAGTCCATGCAGTTCCCGGCGGAATTGACTGAAAAGGTTTGCGGTACAATTTAAACCTTGCATTGGAAGGATCAGGCAATGGCAAATCATGAACGTGCAGGCCAACCTGCACAGCAAAGCGATTTGATTAACGTGGCTCAACTGACGTCTCAGTACTATGTGCTGAAACCGGATCTGAGCAACGCAGAACACGCAGTGAAGTTTGGTACCTCTGGCCACCGCGGCAGCGCGGGGCGTCATAGTTTTAACGAACCGCATATTCTGGCCATTGCCCAGGCCATCGCGGAAGAGCGCGCCAAAAATGGCGTGACCGGTCCGTGCTACGTGGGTAAAGACACCCACGCGCTCTCTGAACCCGCCTTCATTTCCGTGCTGGAAGTACTGGCCGCCAACGGCGTTGACGTCATTGTGCAGGAAAATAACGGCTACACGCCGACCCCTGCGGTCTCCAACGCTATTCTGGTGCACAACAAAAAAGGCGGCGTTCAGGCTGACGGCATCGTTATTACGCCGTCGCACAACCCGCCGGAAGATGGCGGCATCAAATACAACCCGCCAAACGGCGGCCCGGCGGATACCAACGTCACTAAGGTGGTAGAAGATCGCGCCAACGCGCTGCTGGCCGACGGCCTGAAAGGGGTGAAGCGTATCTCCCTGGATGCGGCCATGGCCTCCGGCCACGTGAAAGAGCAGGATCTGGTGCAGCCGTTCATTGAAGGGCTGGCGGATATCGTCGATATGGCGGCTATCCAGAAAGCGGGCCTGAAGCTGGGCGTCGATCCGCTGGGCGGCTCCGGTATTGAGTACTGGAAACGCATCGGCGAGTTCTACAACCTGGATCTCACCATCGTTAACGATCAGGTCGATCAGACCTTCCGCTTTATGCACCTCGATAAAGACGGCGCGATTCGTATGGACTGCTCCTCCGAGTGTGCGATGGCCGGCCTGCTGGCCCTGCGCGATAAGTTCGATCTGGCCTTTGCCAACGACCCGGACTACGACCGCCACGGCATCGTCACCCCGGCCGGGCTGATGAACCCGAACCACTATCTGGCCGTCGCCATTAACTACCTGTTCCAGCACCGCCCGCAGTGGGGCAAAGAGGTAGCGGTTGGTAAGACCCTGGTCTCCTCGGCGATGATCGACCGCGTTGTTAACGACCTTGGCCGCAAGCTGGTGGAAGTGCCGGTTGGCTTTAAGTGGTTCGTTGACGGCCTGCACGACGGCAGCTTCGGTTTTGGCGGTGAAGAGAGCGCCGGCGCCTCCTTCCTGCGCTTCGACGGCACTCCGTGGTCTACCGATAAAGACGGCATCATTATGTGCCTGCTGGCGGCAGAGATTACCGCCGTTACCGGTAAGAATCCGCAGGAGCACTACAACGAACTGGCGGCACGCTTTGGCGCCCCGAGCTATAACCGCATCCAGGCCGGCGCCTCTTCGGCCCAGAAAGCGGCGCTCTCTAAACTCTCTCCGGAGATGGTTAGCGCCGACACTCTGGCGGGCGATCCTATCACCGCACGTCTGACGGCGGCGCCGGGCAACGGCGCAGCTATTGGTGGCCTGAAGGTGATGACCGATAACGGCTGGTTTGCAGCCCGTCCGTCCGGCACCGAAGATGCCTACAAAATCTACTGTGAAAGCTTCCTCGGCGACGAACACCGTAAGCTGATTGAGAAAGAAGCGGTGGAGATTGTCAGCGAAGTGCTGAAAAACGCGTAAGAGAATTTTGTGTGCCGGGCGGCACTGCGTTTGCCCGGCCTGCAATCATATTAGTCAGCCCGGTAAGCGCCTGCGCCACCGGGCTTTGTTTTAACTATGTTTGTTCTTCAGTTCAAAGCGCGGTGACACCAGGCCGTACAGCGTCCAGCCCATAAACGTCACCATCGCGCCGTAAAGCATCGCTTCCTGGCCTGATGAGTAAAGCGCGTAGAAGCTATAAATTGCGCCAATCAACGCCACGATATTCGCCGCCTTCGCTTTACGCGGATCCACCTTCGCCACTTTCTGGATAATCACCAGTGCCGCCATCGACAAAATGTACGGAATGATGTTCGTCACCACCGCCAGGTTAACTAGCACGTTAAACTGACTGTTCAGCGACGGGCTAATGGTCATCAACGACAGGCCGCTCTGGAAAATAACGATAGCTAACATCCCCTGCACCGGCGCGTCTGCTTTGGTTACGCGGGAGAAAATTTTCGGGAAATACCCTTCGTCAGCGGAGGATTTAAATACCTGGGCAATAGTGAACTGCCAGCCGAGCAGCGAGCCGCAGCAGGACATCACCATCAGGCCCATGATCACTTTCCCGACTTCCGGGGTGAACATCTGGGTAAAGGCCAGGCCAAACGGCGCGGTGGAGTTAGCCAGATCCATGTTCGGCACGATCCCGGCGATGACGTTGGTGGAGATAATATAGATAACCGCCGCCCCCAGCGTTCCTCCGAGTACCGCAATCGGCACGTTCTTTTCCGGATTTTCCACCACTTCAGCGTTGGCGCAGGCCGACTCCAGTCCGAGGAAAGCCCACAGCGTCATCGCAATTGAGGAACCAACGGCGGTAAAGAACGGCACGTGATGCGGGTTCCAGGAGTTAGCATAAAGCGTTGGGCTAAACCAGAACCAGCCGATCACGCAAAGTCCCACCACCGGGATAATCACCCCCCAGACGGTGATGCTGCTGAGCTGGCCGGTAATACGTGCGCCGCCGAAGTTAGCCACGGTACAGATCCACAGCACGCCGATGGTTGCCAGCCCAATTTGCACCGGCGTGAGCATAACTCCGAACAGTTCGGTGCCGTAACCCACAGCCGAAATAGCAATCGCCACGTTCGCGATAAGCAGGGAGACCCCATAAGTGTAGTTAGCCATAAAGTTGCCGGACTTACCGAAGGCATACTCAGCGTAACCGCCCATCCCGCCCGATTTGCGGCTGAACATCCCGCACTTGGCAAAAGCCCAGGCCAGCGCCATCGAGCCGACGGCGGTCACCAGCCAGGAGATAATGGAGATTGTCCCCACTTCTGCAAGCTTGGTGGGCAGCATGATGATGCCCGATCCCATCATGTTCACCATGGTGAGAATGGTCAGTTGCACCACGCCCATTTTGTTGGACTTGCTCATAATACTTCTCCTTTTTTCAGCGATGGCTGAACCACAGGCTGTTTGATGACATAGCACCGCACCTGTTTACGCCCGTCACACTCTTCCACGTACACACCCTGTAGCTCTGGCGCAAAGCCCGGCAGCAGGTTTATTCCTTCTTCCAGCGCGGCAAAGTAACGCAGCACGGATCCGCCCCAGACTTCACCCGGCACGACGCACAGCACCCCCGGTGGGTATGGCAGCGCGCCTTCAGCGGCGATACGGCCTTCGGCAGCGTGCAGGGAGACCAGCTCAACTTCACCGCGCAGATAGGCATAGTTGGCGTCTTGCGGTGACATCACCACCCGTGGGAAGTGAGACTTGCGGAACATCTCTTTTTGCAGTTGCTTAACGTTGTTGCGGGCATAAAGTTCATGCATCTCCTGGCAAATCTGGCGCAGGGTATATCCGGCGTAACGTTCTGAATGCTGCTTATAAAGAGACGGCAGAACCTCTTTTAGCGGCGCATCGCTCTGAAGCAGTTTTTCGAAGCGAACCAGCTGGGCGACAAGCTGTTGCAATTTGCCCATATCCTCCGCTGGCGTTAGCAGGAACAGGATGGAGTTGAGATCGCATTTTTCAGGCACAATGCCGTTCTCGCGCAGGAAGTTCGCGAGGATGGTGGCAGGCACGCCGAAATCCTCATACTCACCGGTACGGGCATTGATGCCCGGCGTGGTCAGCAGCAGCTTGCACGGATCGATAAAGTACTGATGCTCGGCATAGCCCTCAAAGGCGTGCCAGTGCTCGCCCGGCACAAAGTGGAAGAAGCGCAGATCGGTGGCGATCTCCGACGTACCCCAGCTTTCCCACGCGCGGCCATCAACGGTTTCCGGGACGAACGGACGAATAAACTGGCAGTTTTGCAGGATCATTTTGCGCGCTTCGATACCGGTCACCACGCAGTCCATCCACATGTTGCGTCCGCTCTGTCCCTCATGCATTTTCGCGTTGATGTCCAGGGCGGCAAACAGCGGATAGAACGGGCTGGTGGAGGCGTGCATCATGAAGGCGTTATTGAGGCGCTTGTGCGGAACATAGCGCGGCTGCCCCTTGATATGGCTATCTTTTTTATGGATCTGCGACGTCTGGGAGAAACCTGCCTGCTGTTTATGCACCGACTGCGTGACCAGAATGCCCGGATCGTTCTCGTTAAGCTCCAGCAGCAGCGGGGAGCAGTCGGCCATCATCGGAATAAATTGCTCGTAACCCACCCAGGCGGAATCAAACAGGATGTAATCACACAGGTGACCAATCTTATCTACCACCTGACGGGCGTTGTAGATGGTGCCATCGTAAGTACCAAGCTGAATCACCGCCAGACGGAATGGACGGGCGTCGCGGGCGCGCCCCGGGGCGACTTCTGATACCAGTTCGCGTAAATAGCGCTCTTCAAAGCAGTGCGCATCAATCCCGCCAATAAAGCCGTACGGATTACGCGCGGTTTCCAGATACACCGGCGTCGCGCCCGCCTGCAGCAGCGCCCCGTGATGGTTAGATTTATGGTTATTACGATCAAACAACACCAGGTCACCCGGCGTCAGCAGGGCATTGAGAACCACTTTGTTGGATGATGAGGTGCCGTTCAGCACGAAGTAGGTTTTATCGGCATTAAACACTTTCGCCGCATGCTGCTGCGCAATGCACGGCGCGCCTTCGTGGATCAGCAGATCCCCCATAGCCACGTCTGCGTTACACAGGTCTGAGCGGAAAAGCGTTTCGCCAAAGAAATCGACAAACTGATTACCGGCAGGGTGGCGGCGGAAGAACTGTCCTCCCTGATGCCCGGGGCAGTCAAACGCGCTGTTGCCTTGTTTCACGTAATCTACCAGCGCGCGGAAGAAGGGCGGGCGTAACTGTGTTTCGTACTTTTGCGCAGCGGCCTCGAGTTGACGGCCATAATAATCTTTACTGGTATCAGAATATTCGAAGACTCCGTGAATTCGTGAAAGATATTCTGATGGGATAATTTCCTCTTTATGCGTGACAATAAAGACCGGAATGCCGAATCCCGTTGCTTCTATTTTTTCTATCGCGCCATTGATAATATCGTCAACGGCCAGCACTACGGCGGCAACATCAATATAATCAGAAACGCTGGCATCCACCCGTTCACGGGTGGTAGTAAAACAATCAGGACAGGAACGACTGGCTGCAATTTTTAAACTTTTCATCTTCGTCTCTTTATTTAAGGCAACAGGAGGCCCTCGATTCCTTATGATTAAAGAAATCGATAATTTTCCGAAAAAAGGCAAAAGCTGACCGCTGATAAAAAATCAGTTAATTGCTTTTTTCAGAGTTATATTCAGTCATCCGGCGACAGATGAATCTGAATCAAGGGAAATGAGCGCACGCGTCCACAAGCAAGTGCCTGTAAAGCAAGTTTTTTCAGGAATTACCTGTAAGCCGGTACGCCAGAGGTCGGAAGACTACCGGGCATTAAAGAGATGAAAATCGAAGCAGTTGCGGTGGGCAAACATCATAATATGAGTTGTCCGCCTTATATGGGGCATTGAACGATTGTTATTTTCCATTTACGTATTCCTTTCAGTAATGAAAGCAAGGTCATTCTATCCAGGAAATAGAGGTAAACCGTGATTAAGATCACCGAAAATAGATCATTGCAGAAATAAATAATAGATCTAATAAATAATGCAGATCAAAATTCTGATATATGTAATTAGTGTTAAATTGATGTTTTTATATTGTTTTGATTAGTGGTAAATAATATTTAAGTAACGGAGGGTGATTTGTTTAAAAATAAAAAAAGGTTTTTGATGTTTGATAAAAATTAAAGTGAATAACTATTCAAAGCATAAACCGATAACCGATACCGGTTTCAGTTAATAAATGGCGAGGGCGCGCAGGGTCAATTTCAAGTTTTTGCCGAAGGTGTCCCATATAAATGCGTAAATAGTGACTATGTTCCACCGCATTGGGTCCCCAGACCTGACTTAACAGTTGACGCTGGGTAAGCACTTTGCCGTGATTATTGAGCAGGATGGCCAGTAAACGAAATTCGATTGGAGTGAGGTGAATCTCTTCGCTTCCTCGCTGGATACGCCGCGAGGCTAAGTCGACCTGAATGTCGGAAAAGGTATAGACCGGCTCTGAAGGCGTAGCGGCGTTGTGACGGCGCAGCGCCACGCGCAGCCTCGCCTGCAGTTCGCCGATGCCAAAGGGTTTAATCAGATAGTCGTCGGCACCGGCATCCAGCGCGGCGATTTTGTCGGCCTCTTCGGTTCGCGCTGAAAGCACCAGAATCGGCATCTGGCTCCACTGGCGCACCTCGCGAATAAAATCGAGCCCGTCGCCGTCGGGCAGGCCGAGATCGAGGATCACCAGATCGGGCTTGCGGGTCGCCGCTTCAAGCAGGCCCCGCTGCAGGGTTGCCGCCTCGAAAACGCGCAGGCCCTCGGCTTCCAGCGCGGTACGCAGAAAACGGCTGATAGCCTGTTCATCTTCAACAATCAGGACGTTAATCACAAATCCTCTGGCAATTCAGTAAGCTCAGGTGGCGATTCCAGCGGGAGTGTAACACAAAAACAGGCCCCGCCTTCCGGGCGGTTGCGGGCGGTGATGGTCCCACCGTGCACCTCGACAATCGCCTGGCAGATCGCCAGCCCGAGCCCGACGCCGGGGATGGCCGACTCTTTATTCCCCCGGGCAAACTTGTCGAAAATCGCCCGTTCCTTGCCGGGCGGGATGCCCGGCCCATCGTCCCACACCTCCAGCCGCAGCTGCCGCTCGCTGACCCTGGCGTCAATGCCAATGCTGGCGTTTACGCCGGCATATTTGACGGCGTTTTCCAGCAGGTTAATCAGCACCCGCTCGAACAGCGGCCCGTCGATATGAATCAGCGCCAGCGGCTCCGGTAACGACAGCGCGATATGCCGCCCGCCCAGCCCCGGCTCGAGGGTTTTCAGGGCGCTGCCGACCACCTCTTCCAGCGTCAGCCACTCCTTATTGAGGTTAAAGCCGCCGGACTGGATGCGGGCCATATCCAGCAGGTTATTCACCAGCCGGGAGGTGTTCAGCACGTGCTGGCGGATCTCGCTGGCCTGCGGGGCGTGGGGCGACCCTTCCGCCGCCAGATCCAGCGTCAGGATCTCCGACTGGCCGAACAGCACCGTCAGCGGGGTGCGCAGATCGTGGGAGAGCGCCGCCAGCAGGGAGTTGCGGATGCTCTCCCGCGCGCTGGCAAGCCGGGCCTGCTCCTCGCTGGCGGTGAGGGCCAGCCGCTCGAGTGCGCTGGCCACCAGCAGGGTGAAGGTCTCAAGCAGGCGCTGCTGCTCGGGGATCATCAGCTGGCGCAGGTTAGACGGCTCTACGATCGCCAACCCCTGGGTGCGGCCCGCGCTGCGCAGGGGCAAAATCTGGTAGGGCACGCCGGGGAGGGTATCGGTGCCCGCGCCCGCCGGTAGCCCTTTATCAAAGCTCCAGCGGGCGATGGCCTCATCCCAGGGCGTCATGCCGGTGGCGGGCGTCAGGGGAGCGAGCCTGCCCTGCGCGTCCGGAAGCAGGAGCAGGCCGTGGGCGTGAAAGGTGGAGCGGATAAACTGCTGGCTGGTCTGCACGATTTCAAGCGGCGTGCGGCCAACCGCCAGCGCCTTCGACATCTCGTACAGGTGGCGGGTACGCTGCTCGCGATAGCGGGCAATCCGCGCCTGGTAGCGCACCCCGGCGGTGAGATTACCAATCAGCAGCCCGACGGCCAGCATCACCCCGAAGGTGAGGACATACTGCACGTCCGACACCGCAAGGGTGCCGCGGGGGGCGATAAAAAAGAGATCGAAGCTGATGACGTTAATGACCGTTGCCAGCACCGACGGCCAGCGGCCATAAAACAGCGCCACCACCACCACGCCCAGCAGATAGATCATCACCAGGTTGGCGGCATCGAAGCCCGGCAGCCACTGGCTGGTCACAAAGGTGATCAGGGCGCAGAGCAGGACCGCCACCAGGCAGCCGCGCAGCTGAATGCGCCATTTCTCGTTAAAGCTACGGTTATCCGGGGTCTTCACCGGCAGCGGGGTGGGTTTGTCATCCAGCGCCACTATCACTAAATCCAGCTCGGGCGCGCGCTGCGCCAGGCGGTCGGCGAAGCTGCTGCGATCGAACCAGCGGCGGTGATTGCGGCGTCCCAGCACGATTTTGCCGAGATTATGCTCCCGGGCGTAGCGCACCACGGCCTGGTCTTCCGCCGGGTCGGTGAGGGTGGCGGTTTCGGCCCCCAGCTCCTGGGCCAGGCGCAGGGCGCTGAGAATCGCGCGCCGCTGCGGCTCCGGCAGGCGGTGCAGCTGCGGCGTTTCGACATAGACCGCATGCCAGACGCTGCCAAACTTTGCCGCCAGCCGGGCGGCGGTGCGCACCAGCTTTTCGTTACCGCTGCCGTGGCCGATGCACAGCAGGACGGCGTCGCGGGTATGCCACACCTTCTCCTGACCCTGGCGATCGCGCCAGGCGCGCATCTGGTCGTCCACCCGGTCGGCGGTACGCCGCAGCGCCAGCTCGCGCAGGGCGATAAGGTTGCCCTTGCGAAAGAAGTGTTCGATGGCCCGCTCGGCCTGGCCGGCTATATAAACTTTGCCCTCATGCAGGCGCTGGCGCAGATCGTCCGGCGGCAGATCCACCAGCACCACCTCGTCGGCGGCGTCAAAGAAGGGATCCGGCACCGTCTCACGTACCTGAATGCCGGTCACCCCGCTGACCACGTCATTGAGGCTTTCCAGATGCTGCACGTTAACCGTGGTAAAGACGTCGATACCCGCTTCCAGCAGCTCCTCCACGTCCTGCCAGCGCTTGGGGTGGCGGGAGCCGGGAGCGTTACTGTGGGCCAGCTCGTCCATCAGGATCAGCGCCGGGCGGCGGGCGAGGGCGGCATCAAGATCGAATTCGGTGACCGTGCGGCCACGATGGGTGATATGCCGGGGCGGCTGGGTAGCCAGCCCGGTAAGCAGTGCGGCGGTCTCCTGGCGGCCGTGGGTCTCCACCACCCCGGTCAGGATATCGAGCCCCTGCGCCCGCAGGCGCTGCGCTTCGGCCAGCATGGCGTAGGTTTTCCCGACGCCCGCGCAGGCGCCGAAGAAGATTTTCAGCTTGCCGCGATGGGGGGCGGCGGTCTGTTCCAGCAGCCGGTCCGGATCCGGGCGCAGGGGCTCGTCGGTCATTTAGTTCTTCCTCAGCGCGTCCAGCGCCAGATTTAACGCAACAATGTTGACCACCGGCATCCCGAGGAAGCTGACCAGCGGTTTTTCGGTATGTTCCGCCACCAGCCGGCTGACCTCGGCGGCGGTGAGCCCGCGGGCCTGGGCAACGCGGGGGATCTGCCAGGCCACGGCTTCCGGGGTCAGGCTGTAATCCAGCCCGCTGGCGGAGGCGGTGACCAGCTCAACCGGCACCGCGCTGTCCGCCTGCGGATTGGCGGCGCGCAGGGCGGCGATGCGCTCTTTCACCGCCCTATCCAGCGCCGGGTTGCTGCCTGCCAGGTTGCTGCCGCCCGAGGCCATGGGATTATACGGGCTTTCCGCCGTGGCGGAAGGCCGCCCCTGGAAGTAGCCGGCTTCGGTAAAGTTCTGGCCAATCAGCCGGGAGCCGCGGATCTCACCGGAATCAATAATCAGGGAGCCGTTGGCCCGATCGGTAAACCACCACTGGCCCAGGGCGGTGGTGAGCAGCGGATAGAGCCCGCCGGTAATCAGCGCCAGCAGAATAAACAGCAGTATAGCGGGGCGTAACATAGCCATTTGATTTTCCTCTTAAACCAGCCCGAACAGGGTAAGCAGTACGTCGATGACTTTAATGCCGATAAAGGGCACCACCAGCCCGCCCAGGCCGTAGATCCACAGATTGCGGCGCAGCATAGCGGCGGCGGTGAGCGGCTTGTAACTCACCCCCCTCAGCGCCAGCGGGATCAAAAAGACGATGATCAGGGCGTTAAAAATGACCGCGCTCAGAATGGCCGAGGCGGGGGAGTGCAGCTGCATCACGTTCAGGGCGTTCAGCTGCGGGTAGGTCACCGCAAAGGCCGCCGGAATAATGGCGAAATACTTCGCCACGTCGTTGGCAATGCTGAAGGTGGTGAGCGAGCCGCGGGTCATCAGCATCTGCTTGCCGATATGCACCACTTCAATAAGCTTGGTGGGGTTGGAGTCGAGGTCCACCATGTTGCCCGCCTCTTTTGCCGCCTGGGTGCCGGAGTTCATGGCCACCGCCACGTCCGCCTGCGCCAGCGCCGGGGCATCGTTAGTGCCGTCGCCGGTCATCGCCACCAGCCGCCCTTCGGCCTGATACTGGCGGATCAGCGCCAGCTTCGCCTCGGGCGTGGCCTCAGCGAGAAAATCATCCACCCCCGCCTCGGCGGCAATCGCTGCCGCCGTTAACCGATTATCGCCGGTGATCATCACCGTTTTGATACCCATCTTGCGCAGCTGGGCGAAGCGCTCTTTGATACCGCCCTTGACGATATCTTTCAGGGCGATAACTCCCAGTACCCTGGCCCCTTCCGCTACCACCAGCGGGGTGGCGCCATCCCGTGCGACGCCCTCCACCAGAGCGTCCACCTCAGCTGGGAAGTGGCCGCTGTTGGCTTCGATATGGCGACGGATGGCGTCCACCGAGCCTTTACGGATCATCCGGTCCTGAATATTAATGCCGCTCATGCGGGTCTGGGCGGTGAAGGGTACAAAGGTGGCGTTCAGGCCCTGCACGTCGCGCTGGCGCAGGTTAAAGCGCTGTTTCGCCAGCACCACGATGCTGCGGCCTTCCGGCGTCTCATCCGCCAGCGAGGCCAGCTGCGCCGCATCGGCCAGGGTTTTTTCATCCACCCCCGGCGCGGGCAGGAAGTCCGAGGCCTGGCGGTTGCCGAGGGTAATGGTGCCGGTCTTATCCAGCAGCAGCACGTCCACGTCGCCCGCCGCCTCCACCGCGCGGCCGCTGGTGGCGATGACGTTGGCCCCCAGCATCCGGCTCATCCCCGCCACGCCGATGGCGGACAGCAGGCCGCCGATGGTGGTCGGGATCAGGCACACCAGCAGGGCCACCAGCACGGTCACGCTCACCGGCGTGCCGCCGTACGAGGAGAAGGGCCACAGGGTGGCGGTTGCCAGCAGGAAGACCAGCGTCAGGGCCACCAGCAGGATAGTCAGGGCGATCTCGTTGGGGGTTTTACGGCGCTGGGCCCCTTCGACCATGGCGATCATCCGGTCGAGGAAGGTTTCGCCGGGGTTTACGCTGCAGCGGATCACCAGCCAGTCGGAGAGAATGCGCGTCCCGCCGGTGACGGAGGCAAAATCGCCCCCCGACTCGCGGATCACCGGCGCGGACTCGCCGGTGATGGCGCTCTCGTCCACCGAGGCGCCCCCTTCGATCACCTCCCCGTCGCAGGGAATGGTATCGCCCGCTTCCACCAGCACGATATCCCCTTTGCGCAGGGCGTCGGCGGAAACCTTATCGCTGGCGGCGCCATATTTTGGCTCGCGCAGTTTGCGCGCCAGTACGGTCTTTTTCACCCCCCGCAGGCTGTTGGCCTGGGCTTTACTGCGCCCCTCGGCCAGCGCTTCGGCGAAGTTGGCGAACAGCACGGTAAACCACAGCCACAGGCTGATGGCGGCGGTAAAAAGCGCATTGCCCGCCAGCTGCCCGCCCGCCATCGCGATGGCCAGCAGGGTGGTTAACACGCTGCCGATCCAGACGATAAACATCACCGGGTTGCGCCACTGCACGCGCGGGCTCAGTTTGGTTACCGCATCCAGCAGCGCTTGGCGAACCAGCGAGGGCTCGAGCAGGGCCAGTTGCTTACGACTCATGTCAAATACTCCGCAAAATCAGCGTAAAGAGAGATGTTCCGCGACCGGGCCTAACGCGAGGGCGGGGATAAAGGTAAGGGCGCCAACCAGCAGCACGGTGCCAATCAGCAGGCCGATAAACAGCGGGCCGCTGGTGGGCAGGGTGCCGGTAGTGGCGGGCTGGCTCTTTTTGTTAACCAGCGATCCGGCGATGGCCATCACCGGAATAATCACCCCGAAGCGCCCCAGCAGCATGCAGACCGCCAGCAGGCAGTTCCAGAAGGGCGAGTTAGCGCTCAGGCCGGCAAAGGCGCTGCCGTTGTTGTTGGCGGCGGACGAGACGGCGTACAGCACTTCGCTAAAGCCGTGAATGCCGGGGTTAAAGATGCCGCTGCGCCCGGCTTCGGTCATCAGCGCCAGCGCGGTGCCCAGCAGCACCAGCGCCGGGGTCACCAGGATGGCGAGGGCGGTGAGCTTCATTTCGCGGACGTCGATTTTTTTACCCAGATACTCCGGCGTGCGGCCAATCATCAGCCCGGCGATAAAGACCGCCAGCAGCACAAACAGCAGCATGCCGTACAGTCCCGAACCCACGCCGCCGAAGACCACCTCGCCAATCTGCATCAGCCACAGGGGGATCATTCCGCCCAGCGCGGTAAAGGAGTCGTGCATGGCGTTCACCGCCCCGCAGGAGGCCGCGGTGGTCACCACCGCATAGAGGCTGCTGGCCAGAATGCCAAAGCGGCTCTCCTTGCCCTCCATATTGATGGCGCTGTCCGCGCCAAGTGCCAGCAGATGGCCGTTACCCTGCCATTCGGCCCACATCACCAGCGCCGCGCACACCGCGAAGATCAGCGACATGGCCCAGAGGATCGCCTGACCCTGGCGGCGATCCCGCACCGCATCGCCAAAGGCAAAGCAGAGCGCCGCCGGGATTAAAAAGATCGCCAGCATCTGCACGATATTGGTCAGCGCGGTAGGGTTTTCAAAAGGGTGCGCCGAGTTGGCGTTGAAGAATCCGCCGCCGTTGGTGCCCAGCATCTTGATCGCCTCCTGCGAGGCCACCGGTCCCATCGGCAGCAGCTGGCTGGCTCCCTCCAGTGAGGTAAAGGGCTGGTACGGATTAAGGTTTTGCAGCGCCCCCTGCTGAATGAAGAACAGCGCCAGCAGCAGGGAGATGGGCAGCAGCACCCAGAGGGTGATGCGGGTGATATCGACCCAGGCATTGCCAAGGGTAGAGACGCTCTGGCGGCTGAAGGCGCGGGTCAGGGCAAAGATCACCGCGATGCCGCTGGCGGCGGAGAGGAAGTTTTGCACCGTCAGCCCGGCCATCTGGCTGAAATAGCTGAGGGTCGACTCCCCGGCGTAGGACTGCCAGTTGGTATTGCTGACGAAGCTCACCGCCGTATTCAGCGCCAGATGCCAGGAGAGCCCGGGGAGCTGCTGCGGGTTGAGCGGTAGCAGCCCCTGCAACATCAGCATGACAAAGAGCACCACCAGACCCACGAGGTTCAGCAGCAAAACCGCGGCCAGGTAGCGCCGCCAGCTCATCTCCTCTGCCGGGATCTTCAGCATCCGCAGCAGGCCGGTATCCAGCCGGGCGATGGCCGGAAGCGGGGCCCCGGTAATCATCCGTGCCAGCAGCGACCCCAGCGGCCGGGCGAGCGCGAACAGCACCAGCAGGAAGCTGGCGATCAGCAAAAATCCTTGCGCGGCCATCAGAATGCCTCCGCGTTAATCAGGGCATAAACCAGATAGACCAGTAACAGGAACACCAGCACGATGCCGGTAATCACACCTGCAGTCACAATTCACCTCCGGGTGACGTTGATATTTCTGCAAAAGGTAAGATTTCCGGCGCAAAGATTTCGTAAAAATGCGGGGGGAGAGGTGTAAAAAAAGTATAAAAATGGATAAACCCATAATTTAACTAATGTTTAGTATTAATTTAACTTTTATGTAACTTAATTACAGATTCAGTGTAAATATTGACTAAATGAATGAAAAAAAGTGGTCGGATGAGTAGTAAACTTTCAGCCAACGCGATACTATTTTCACCAGATAGCCTGTTTTATTTTTCCGGAGCGCGTTTCCGGCCAGACTTAGGGGAGAGAATAATGGATCACTACACCACATATCCTGCACATATCGTTCTGTTACGCCGCGCTTTCGCCGTGGCGGCCGGCATCCTGGCGCTGCCGGTGATGTTATTCTGGAAAGATCGTGCCCGTTTTTACAGCTATCTGCACCGCGTCTGGGCTAAGACCAGCGATAAGCCGGTGTGGATGGATCAGGCGGAAAAAGCCGCCTGCGATTTTTATTAAATAACAAAGACTACACACAGCAATAAGCAAACCGCCACAGCGATGTGGCGGTTTTTTTATGCCTGCAAAACGGTGCAGGGCCGGGCCGCCAGTGAGGATCTTTTCATTTGTGAATGGCTACTATTGATAATGCGAAGTATTCTGAATCGCTCACTTATGTTACGGACGAACACTCTGGAGTTTTATGCCCATCCATCTGGTCTGGTTTCGCGCCGATCTGCGCCTCCATGACAACCTGGCGCTTGCCGCCGCCTGTCGTAACCAAAACGCGCGCGTGCTGGCGCTGTTTATTGCCACTCCCGGACAATGGCGGCGCCATGATATGGCCCCGCGCCAGGCCGCTTATCTGCATGCCCATCTTAATAACCTGCGCCAGCAGCTGGCGGAGAAAGGGATCCCCTTGATCTATGCCGAGGTAGACGATTTTGCCGCCCAGGAGAGCAAAGTAGCGGCGATCTGCGCCGAACACGAGGTCACCGATCTCTTTTATAACTATCAGTATGAGGTGAACGAGCAGCAGCGGGATCGCCGGCTTGAGCAGAAGCTGAAGGCGGTCACCTTCCAGGGATTCGACGACAGCGTCATCCTGCCGCCGGGCAGCGTAATGACCGGCAGCCATGAGATGTACAAAGTCTTTACCCCCTTTAAAAACGCCTGGCTGCGGCGCCTGAAAGAGGGGCTGCCGGAGTGCGCTGCCGCCCCCGCCCGCCGCGAAGGGGAGACGATACCCGACGCCGCCGCGCCGCTGGACTTTGATTACCCTCAGGAGCCCTTCGACGCCGACCTGTTTCCGGCCAGCGAAAAAGCGGCGATCGCCCGGCTGCGCCAGTTTTGCCAGCAGGGGGCCGGGGAGTACGACGCCCGGCGTGATTTCCCCGCCATCGAGGGCACCAGCCGCCTGTCGGCCTGCCTGACGCTGGGCGTGCTCTCTGCCCGCCAGTGTCTGCATCGCCTGCTGGCGGAGCAGCCGCAGGCGCTGGAGGGAGGCCCGGGCGCCGTCTGGCTGAACGAGCTTATCTGGCGAGAATTTTACCGCCACCTGATGACGTATCATCCTGATTTATGTAAACATCGGCCATTCATCCGCTGGACCGAGAAGGTGGCCTGGCAGCAGGATGACGACAGCCTGAAGGCCTGGCAGGAGGGGCGCACCGGCTACCCGATCGTGGACGCGGCGATGCGCCAGCTCAATGAAACCGGCTGGATGCACAACCGCCTTAGAATGATAACCGCCAGCTTTTTGATAAAAGATCTGCTGATCGACTGGCGTACCGGGGAGCGCTACTTTATGTCCCGGCTTATTGATGGCGATCTGGCCGCCAACAACGGCGGCTGGCAGTGGGCGGCCTCTACCGGCACCGATGCGGCCCCCTATTTTCGTATTTTTAACCCGACAACCCAGGGGCAGAAGTTTGATGCCGACGGCGCCTTTATTCGCCGCTGGCTGCCGGAGCTGACCGCGCTGCCGGACAAGGCTCTGCACGATCCCTGGAGCTGGGCGGATAAGCAGGGGCGCAGCCTCGACTATCCGCGCCCGGTTGTCGATCATAAACAGGCGCGCGCCGCCACCCTGGCGGCCTATGAAGCCGCCCGTAAAGCGTAAGAGAGTAATGATGAAAAACAGCGAACTGGAAAGCCTGATTAACGACAAACTGAACAGCGCCACCTTCAGCGACTACGGCCCCAACGGCCTGCAGGTTGAAGGGCGCGAGCAGGTGCAAAAAATTATCACCGGCGTCACCGCCAGCCAGGCGCTGCTGGACGAAGCGGTCCGCCAGAATGCCGATGCGGTGATCGTGCATCACGGCTACTTCTGGAAGAACGAAGCGCCGATCATTCGCGGCATGAAGCGCAACCGCCTGAAAACCCTGCTGGCCAACGATATCAACCTGTACGGCTGGCACCTGCCGCTGGATGCCCACCCGGAGCTCGGCAACAACGTGCAGCTGGCGCAGCTGCTGGGCATTACGGTAATGGGCGAAATAGAACAGCTGCTCCCCTGGGGCGAGCTGTCGATGCCGGTGCCGGGCCTGGAGCTGGCCTCGTGGATCGAAGCGCGTCTGGGACGTCGCCCGCTGTGGAGCGGCGATACCGGACCGGAGCTGGTTAAACGCGTCGCCTGGTGTACCGGCGGCGGGCAGGGCTTTATCGACAAGGCGGCCAGCTTCGGCGTGGACGCCTTTATTACCGGTGAAGTCTCCGAGCAGACCATTCATTCGGCGCGCGAGCAGGGGCTGCATTTCTACGCCGCGGGCCACCACGCCACCGAGCGCGGCGGCATTCGCGCCCTCAGCGAATGGCTGACCGAAAATACCGACCTGGATGTTACCTTTATCGATATCCCTAACCCTGCCTGATGAGAGGTGCCTGAGTGCAGCGAGCCCGTTGTTATCTGTTAGGCGAAACCGCCGTGGTGCTGGAGCTTGAGCCTCCCGTCACCCTGGCGACGCAAAAAAGAATCTGGCGCCTGACCCAGCGGCTGGGCGAGATCCCGGAGGTGGTGGAAGCTATTCCGGGCATGAATAACATCACCGTAGTGCTGCGCAACCCGCATTCGGTGGCGCTGGACGCCATCGAGCGGCTGCAGCGCTGGTGGGAGGAGAGCGAGGCGCTGGAGCCGGAATCGCGCGCCATTGAGATCCCGGTGGTCTACGGCAAAGCCGCCGGACCCGATCTCGGCGAGGTGGCGCGCCACGCCGGGCTGACGGAAAAGCAGGTGGTGGAGCTTCACGCCTCCGTCGATTACGTGGTCTGGTTCCTCGGCTTTCAGCCCGGCTTCCCCTATCTGGGCGGCCTGCCGGAGCAGCTGGCCACCCCGCGCCGGGACGAGCCCCGCCTGCAGGTGCCCGCCGGCTCGGTGGGCATCGGCGGTCCGCAGACCGGTATTTATCCCTTAGCCTCACCGGGGGGCTGGCAGCTGATTGGCCACACGCCGCTGGCGCTGTTTGACGCCCGGCGGGACGAGCCGGTGCTGCTGCGCCCGGGAGATACCGTGCGCTTTGTTCCGCAAAAGGAGGGGATATGTTGAAGATTATTCGCGCCGGGCTCTATACCTCGGTGCAGGACGGCGGGCGTATCGGCCTGCGCCAGTCGGGCATCAGCTACTGCGGCGCGCTGGACAGGCCGGCGCTGCAGATAGCCAACCTGCTGGTGGGCAACGAGGCCAACGCCGCGGCGCTGGAGATCACCCTCGGGCAGTGCTGCGTCGAATTTGAGCAGGACGGCTGGTTTGCCCTGACCGGCGCGGGCTGCGATGCGAAGCTCGACGACGCGGCGGTGTGGACCGGGTGGCGCCTGCCGGTGAAGGCCGGACAGCGGCTTACGCTCAACCGCCCGCTGCACGGCATGCGCAGCTATCTGGCGGTGGCCGGGGGCATCGACGTGCCGCTGGTGATGGACTCCAGCAGTACCGATCTTAAAACCGGCATCGGCGGCTTTGAAGGGCGTCTGCTGAAAGATGGCGACCGGCTGAAGATTGCTCCCGGCGGCCGGGATTTCCTGGAAGCCCAGGGGGTCAAGCAGCTGCTGTGGAACAACCGCGTGCGCGCCCTGCCGGGCCCGGAGTACCACGAGTTTGACCAGGCATCCCAGGATGCGCTCTGGCGCCTGCCGTGGCAGCTCAGCCCGCAAAGTAACCGCATGGGCTATCGCCTGCAGGGGCAAAAGCTGCAGCGCACCACCGGACGGGAGATGGTCTCGCACGGCCTGCTGCCTGGGGTTATCCAGGTGCCGCCCAACGGCCAGCCGATCATCCTGATGAACGATGCCCAGACTACCGGTGGCTATCCGCGCATTGCCTGCATTATCGAGGCGGATATGTACCACCTGGCGCAGATCCCGCTGGGGCAGCCGATCCACTTTGTCCCCTGCACCCTGGAAGAGGCGCTGGAGGCGCGACGCGTGCAGAAACACTACCTTGAACAGCTGGCGTGGAGGTTGCATGACAGAGGTTGATTTAAACGCCGATCTGGGCGAAGGGTGCGGCAGCGATGCCGCCCTGCTACGGCTGGTCTCCTCGGCGAATATCGCCTGCGGTTTTCACGCCGGTGATGCGCAGACCATGGTGGCCTGCGTGCGGGAAGCGCTGAAAAACGGCGTCGCCGTGGGGGCGCACCCCAGCTTCCCGGACCGGGAAAACTTTGGCCGCACCGCCATGACCCTGCCGCCGGAGACGGTCTACGCCCAGGTGCTGTATCAGATTGGGGCCCTGGAGGCGATCGTTCGCGCCGAAGGGGGGCGTCTGCGCCACGTAAAACCCCACGGCATGCTCTATAACCAGGCGGCGAAAGAGCCGACGCTGGCGGACGCCATTGCCCAGGCGGTGCACGCCGCCGGGCCGGGGCTGATTCTGGTGGGGCTGGCGGGCAGCGAGCTGATTCGCGCCGGGGAGCGCTGCGGCCTGCAAACCCGCGAGGAGGTCTTTGCCGACCGGGGCTATCAGGCCGACGGCAGCCTGGTGCCGCGCACCCAGCCGGGGGCGCTGATTACCGACGAGCAGCGGTCGCTGGCGCAAACTCTGGAGATGGTGCAGCGCGGCCGGGTGAAAAGTATTACCGGCGAATGGGCAACCGTGAACGCGCAGAGCGTCTGTATTCACGGTGACGGAGAGCATGCGCTGGCCTTTGCCCGCCGCCTGCGCGATGAATTTGCAGCACAACATATAAAAATTAGTGCGTAACGCACGGATACAAACACAACACAACCAACAGGAAACGCAACATGGCAGAGACGCTGTCCCTCTGGCCGCTCATCGGTATCGCGGTGATCGTGGTCGGATTCCTTTTACGCTTTAACCCGGTGCTGGTGGTGATCGTCGCCGGGATCGTCACCGGCCTGGCGGCTCATATGCCCTTCGCCACCATTCTTGAAAAGCTGGGGGAGGGGTTCCTGAATACCCGCAACCTGCCCTATATCCTGCTGATCCCGCTGGCGGTGATCGGCCTGCTTGAGCGCCACGGCCTGAAAGAGCGCGCCCAGGCCTGGATCGCGAAGATCCAGAGCGCCACCTCGGGGCGCCTGCTGATCGTCTATCTGTTCGTGCGCGAAGCCACCGCGGCGATGGGGCTTACCAGCCTTGGCGGCCATCCGCAGATGGTGCGTCCGCTGCTGGCCCCGATGGCGGAAGGGGCGGCAGAGCAGAAATACGGCGCCCTGCCGGGGGCGGTGCGCTATCGCCTGCGCGCCATGTCGGCGGCCACCGATAACGTCGGCCTCTTCTTCGGCGAGGATATTTTTGTCGCCTTTGGCGCCATTATCTTTATGCATAACTTTATGCTGGAGTCGGGCGGCATTCAGACCGAGCCGCTGCATATTGCCCTGTGGGGGATCCCCACGGCGCTCTGCGCCTTCGCCATTCACGCCACCCGCCTGTGGCGGCTGGATAAGCATCTGGAGCGCGAGCTGGCCAAAGTGCAGGGAGAGGCGAAATGAATTTTCAGCAAAGCTATCTGTACTGGATCGCCGGCCTGGTGCTGCTGATCGTGGCGGTGATGTCGTTCCGGGATAAAGCCAACCCCCGGCGCCTGACGACCGGCCTGTTCTGGGGCATCTACGGCCTGATGTTCCTGCTCGGCGACTGGACGTATCAGCTGGTGGGCGATAAGCGCACGGTGCATATCGCCGTGGGTGCGGCGGTGGTGGGGCTGGCGCTGATCGCCGGCTTCGGCGGGGTGCGCCTCGGCAGCTATCATCAGCGTAAGCCGGAAGAGCGCGAGGCCAGCGCGAAACGCCTCGGCAACCGCCTGTTCTATCCGGCGCTGGCGATCCCGGTGGTAACGGTGATCGGCGTGCTGATGTTCAACCATATCCCGGGACTGCAGGAGACCCTGTTCGGGCCGGGCAACCACTCGACGCTGGTGACGCTCTTCTCCATGACCGTCGGCTCGCTGGTCGGGCTGGGAATGGCGGTAAAAATGACCCACGAGAAGGCGCATCAGCCGATTCAGGAGGCGCGCCGCCTGCTGGACTCTATTGGCTGGGCCTTTATCCTGCCGCAGATCCTGGCGACCCTTGGCCTGCTGTTTACCGCCGCGGGCGTGGGGGAGGGGATCTCCTGGCTGACCAAAACCTATCTGGCCGTGGACAGCCGCTTCATCGCGGTGGCGGTTTACGCTATCGGTATGGCGGTGTTAACCATGGTGATGGGCAACGCCTTTGCCGCTTTCCCGATCGTGACCGCGGGGATCGGTATTCCGATTCTGGTGCTGCAGCACGGCGGCAACCCGGCGGTGATGGCGGCGATCGGCATGTTCTCCGGCTACTGCGGTACCCTGATGACGCCGATGGCGGCGAACTTTAATATCGTGCCGGCGGCGCTGCTGGAGCTGCCGGATAAAAATGCGGTGATCAAGGCGCAGGTGCCGACGGGCGTGCTGCTGCTGATCGCCAACGTTTTCCTGCTCTATTTCCTGATGTTCCTGTAAGGAGAGACGATGCGTACCGTATTAGTAACCGGTTTCGAGCCCTTTGGCGGCGAGGCCGTTAACCCTTCCTGGGAAGTGGTAAAACAGCTCGAAGGGCTGATCGTTGAAAACCACCGCGTGGTCACGCGCCAGCTGCCCTGCGTCTTTGGCGAGTCGCTGACCGTGCTCAACGCCGCCGTTGATGAGCTTGCTCCGGCGATTATCCTGGCCGTCGGCCAGGCCGGTGGCCGGGTGGATATCACCGTCGAGCGGGTGGCGATTAACGTGGACGATGCGCGGATCCCGGACAACCGCGGCCAGCAGCCGGTGGACGTGCCCGTGGTGTTGGACGGCCCCGCGGCCTGGTTCAGCTCACTGCCGATTAAGGCCATGGTCGCGGCGCTGAAGGAGGCCGGGGTTCCCGCCTCGGTTTCCCAGACCGCCGGCACCTTCGTCTGTAACCACGTGATGTACGGCCTGCTGCATAAGATTAGCGGCCAGGCGAGCGTGAAGGGCGGGTTTATACATATTCCTTATCTGCCGGAGCAGGCTGCTGCCCATCCCGGCGCTGCCAGCATGGCGGCGCAAACGGTGCGCCGCGGGCTGGAGATCGCCATTGCGGTAGCCATTCGCCAGCAGGCGGATATCAAAATGACCGGCGGAACGACACATTAACTAAGGACGCAATTATGCCTGAAGGCCCGGAGATCCGCCGCGCGGCGGATAACCTGGAGGCGGCGATCAAAGGCAAACCCCTCACCGGAGCGTGGTTTGCCTTCCCGCAGTTAAAAGCCTGGGAGCCGCAGCTGGTGGGGCAGACCGTCACCCACATTGAGACGCGGGGCAAAGCGCTGCTGACCCACTTCTCTAACCAGCTTACGCTCTACAGCCATAACCAGCTGTACGGCGTCTGGCGGGTGGTGAACACCGGCGAAGCGCTACAGACCAACCGCGTGCTGCGGGTGAAGCTGGAGAGCGCGGACAAAACCATCCTGCTTTACAGCGCCTCGGAGATCGAAATGCTTACCCCGGAGCAGCTCGCTACCCATCCGTTTTTACTGCGGGTGGGGCCGGACGTGCTGGATCCGCGCGTCACGCCGGAGGAGGTGAAAGCCCGCCTGCTGTCGGCGAAGTTCCGCAACCGCCAGTTCTCCGGTTTGCTGCTCGACCAGGCCTTTCTCGCCGGGCTGGGGAACTACCTGCGGGTGGAAATTCTCTGGGAGGTGGGGCTGGCGGCGCAGCATAAAGCGTCCCAGCTGAGCGAGGCGCAGCTGGATGCTCTATCCCATGCCCTGCTGGCGGTTCCGCGCCTGTCGTACAACACCCGCGGCGTGGCGAAGGAAAACAAGCACCACGGGGCGCTGTTCCGCTTTAAGGTGTTCCATCGGGCGGGGAAGAAGTGCGAAAGGTGCGGGGGGATAATAGATAAGACGACGCTCTCATCGCGGCCCTTCTACTGGTGCCCCCACTGCCAGCAATAAAAAACGCGCCCTCGGGCGCGTTTTTTGATGGCTAATCCGTCTTAGCGCTTAGTCACGTCGGATTTGAAATCACGCTGCTCGTAGCCGGTGTACAGCTGACGCGGACGCGCAATTTTCATCCCTTCGCTGTGCATTTCGTTCCAGTGTGCAATCCAGCCCACGGTACGCGCCATGGCGAAGATTACGGTGAACATGGAGGACGGAATGCCCATCGCCTTCAGGATGATGCCGGAGTAGAAGTCCACGTTCGGGTAGAGTTTCTTCTCGATGAAGTACGGGTCGTTCAGAGCAATGTGTTCCAGCTCCATGGCAACCTGCAGCAGGTCGTCTTTGGTGCCCAGCTCTTTCAGTACTTCGTGGCAGGTTTCACGCATCACGGTGGCGCGCGGGTCATAGTTTTTGTAAACACGGTGACCGAAGCCCATCAGGCGGAAGGAGTCATTTTTATCCTTCGCACGACGCACGAATTCCGGAATGTGCTCGACCGAACTGATCTCTTCCAGCATCTTCAGCGCCGCTTCGTTCGCGCCGCCGTGCGCCGGTCCCCATAGGGAGGCGATGCCCGCAGCGATACAGGCGAACGGGTTGGCGCCGGAGGAGCCAGCGGTACGCACGGTAGAGGTAGAGGCGTTCTGCTCGTGGTCGGCGTGCAGGATCAGAATACGATCCATGGCGCGTTCCAGAACCGGGTTAACCTCGTACTCTTCGCACGGGGTTGAGAACATCATGCGCAGGAAGTTGCCCGCGTAGGAGAGGTCGTTGCGCGGATAAACAAACGGCTGACCGATGGAGTACTTGTAGCACATCGCCGCCATGGTCGGCATTTTCGACAGCAGGCGGAAGGCCGCGATATCGCGGTGACGCGGATTATTCACGTCCAGCGAGTCGTGGTAGAAGGCCGCCAGCGCGCCGGTGATGCCGCACATTACCGCCATCGGATGTGAGTCACGACGGAACGCATGGAACAGACGGGTGATCTGCTCATGGATCATGGTGTGGCGGGTAACAATGGTGCGGAACTCATCGTACTGTTCCTGCGTCGGTTTTTCGCCGTTGAGCAGGATATAGCACACTTCCAGATAGTTGGATTCGGTCGCGAGCTGATCGATGGGGAAACCGCGGTGCAACAGGATGCCTTCATCACCGTCGATATAGGTGATTTTGGATTCGCAAGATGCGGTAGAGGTGAAGCCCGGGTCAAAGGTGAACATCCCTTTGGAACCCAGCGTACGGATATCAATTACATCCTGACCGAGCGTGCCTTTTAGCACATCCAGTTCGATAGCATCATCACCATTTAGGGTGATTTTTGCCTTAGTATCAGCCATTTACGGTCTCCTTAGCGCCTTATTGCTTAAGACTGCGGTTTCCGGATTTGCTTTCAGCTGTTATTCACCATTACCAGTTTGTTATTTGGCTCGCCGCTCCGCGTCAGAGGAGAAACCAGGGTACAGAGCTATGGGCGCCTTGCAGGTAAATGGATGAAATGGCAGAGAAACAACAGCAAATCAGTGTCTTTTGCAGTCCGAATTATTCAAACCTGTATATCACTAATAACTGTCCTGATAACTTCGGTCAATACCGTCACACTGTTACATAACTTATTGTCAGGTGAAAGTAAGACCTCATAACTTTTGCGAATTATATGCCTTTTCTGGTGATGTTTGTAACAATAATGTTTAACATTTGTCAAATCAGATGATTAAAATTTAAAAAGATGTTGTTATCGTGACTCCGATCACTGTTCGGCATAAAACCCGACAAACTATATGTAGGTTAATTGTAATGATTTTGTGAACGGCCTATACTGCGGCCAGGTCTCCGGAAAACCCTGCAATCCCGAGCCACCCAGCGTTGTAACGTGTCATTTAAGCATCTGGAAGCAATGTTTTGCATGACGCTCAGTTATAGAAAAGGCACGCTGTCTGACCCGCAAGCAGCCGGAGGAAGGAAATCCCATAGTCTTTCACGCTACAGGTGCGTTGGCTGCGCCCGCTCGCCCCGGTTACATAGTTATCTATGCTATCGGGTTTCCCGGACTTGCCGCCTTCCTGTAACGCGAAATCCAAAGGGAATAATAAGAACAGCATGTGGGCGTTATTCATGATAAGAAATGTGAAAAAACAAAGACCTGTCAATCTGGATCTGAAAACGATCCGATTCCCCGTAACGGCAATAGCGTCCATTCTGCACCGCGTATCCGGTGTGATTACGTTTGTGGCGGTAGGTATTTTGTTGTGGTTACTCGGTACCAGCCTCTCCTCTCCTGAAGGATTCCTCCAGGCCTCTGCCATCATGGGCAGCTTCTTCGTCAAATTCATCATGTGGGGCATCCTCACCGCGCTGGCGTACCACGTCGTGGGCGGCGTTCGCCATATGCTGATGGATTTCGGCTACCTGGAAGAGACCTTCGAAGCGGGGAAACGCACCGCTAACATTTCCTTTGTATTGACTGTCGTGCTTTCAATTCTCGCAGGAGTTCTCGTATGGTAAGCAACGCCTCCGCATTAGGACGCAACGGCGTACATGACTTCATCCTGGTCCGTGCTACCGCTATCGTTCTCACCCTCTACATCATCTATATGATCGGTTTCTTTGCCACCAGCGGCGAGCTGACGTGGGAAATCTGGAGCGGCTTCTTCGGCTCTGCTTTCACCAAGGTCTTCACCCTGCTGGCGCTCTTTTCCATCCTGATCCACGCCTGGATCGGCATGTGGCAGGTACTGACCGATTACGTTAAACCGCTGGCCGTTCGTCTGCCGCTGCAGCTGATTATTGTGGTGGCGCTGGTGGTTTACGTTATTTATGGATTCGTTGTGGTGTGGGGTGTGTAATGAAATTGCCAGTCAGAGAATTTGATGCAGTTGTAATTGGCGCGGGTGGTGCAGGTATGCGCGCCGCGCTGCAAATTTCCCAGAGCGGCCAGAGCTGCGCGCTGCTCTCTAAAGTTTTCCCGACCCGTTCCCACACCGTGTCTGCGCAGGGCGGTATCACCGTGGCGCTGGGCAATACCCATGACGATAACTGGGAATGGCACATGTACGACACGGTGAAAGGCTCCGACTACATCGGTGACCAGGACGCCATTGAATATATGTGTAAGACCGGCCCGGAAGCGATTCTGGAGCTGGACCATATGGGTCTGCCGTTCTCCCGTCTGGAAAATGGCACCATCTATCAGCGTCCGTTTGGCGGCCAGTCGAAAGATTTCGGCGGCGAGCAGGCGGCGCGTACCGCAGCGGCGGCGGACCGTACCGGCCACGCGCTGCTGCACACCCTGTACCAGCAGAACCTGAAAAACAAAACCACCATCTTCTCCGAGTGGTACGCGCTGGATCTGGTTAAAAACGAAGATGGCGCGGTGGTAGGTTGTACCGCCCTGTGCATCGAAACCGGTGAAGTGGTCTACTTCAAAGCCCGCGCCACCGTGCTGGCAACCGGCGGCGCAGGCCGTATTTACCAGTCCACCACCAACGCCCACATCAACACCGGTGACGGCGTAGGTATGGCGATTCGCGCCGGCGTTCCGGTGCAGGATATGGAGATGTGGCAGTTCCACCCGACCGGTATCGCCGGTGCGGGCGTGCTGGTCACAGAGGGCTGCCGCGGTGAGGGCGGTTATCTGCTGAACAAACACGGCGAGCGCTTTATGGAGCGTTATGCCCCGAATGCTAAAGACCTGGCGGGTCGTGACGTGGTGGCGCGCTCCATCATGATCGAAATCCGCGAAGGCCGCGGCTGCGATGGCCCGTGGGGCCCGCACGCCAAGCTGAAGCTTGACCATCTGGGTAAAGAGGTTCTGGAATCCCGCCTGCCGGGCATCCTGGAGCTGTCCCGTACCTTTGCCCACGTCGATCCGGTGAAAGAGCCGATCCCGGTTATCCCGACCTGCCACTATATGATGGGCGGTATTCCGACCAAAGTGACCGGCCAGGCGCTGACCGTTAACGCGCAGGGCGAAGACGTGGTGATCCCGGGCCTGTTTGCGGTAGGCGAAATCGCCTGCGTATCGGTCCACGGCGCCAATCGTCTGGGCGGCAACTCGCTGCTCGACCTGGTGGTGTTTGGCCGTGCGGTGGGTCTGCATCTGCAGGAGTCTATCGCCGAGCAGGGGCCGCTGCGCGACGCTACCGAAGCCAATATCGAAGCCTCTCTGGAGCGCCTGAACCGCTGGAACGGTAACCGTAACGGTGAAGACCCGGTGGAGATCCGCAAAGCGCTGCAGGAGTGCATGCAGCACAACTTCTCGGTATTCCGCGAAGGCGACGCGATGGCCAAAGGGCTTGAGCAGCTGAAAGCGATCCGCGAGCGCCTGAAAAACGCCCGTCTGGACGACACCTCCAGCGAGTTCAACACCCAGCGCGTTGAGTGCCTGGAGCTGGATAACCTGATGGAAACCGCCTATGCCACCGCGGTTTCTGCCAACTTCCGTACCGAGAGCCGTGGCGCCCATAGCCGCTTCGACTTCCCGGATCGTGATGACGAAAACTGGCTGTGCCACTCCCTGTATCTGCCAGAGACGGAATCCATGACGCGACGCAGCGTCAATATGGAACCGAAACTGCGTCCGGCGTTCCCGCCGAAGATTCGTACTTATTAATGCGGAGACAGGACAATGAAACTCGAATTCTCAGTTTATCGTTATAACCCGGATGTCGATGACGCTCCGCGCATGCAGGATTACACCCTGGAAGCGGAAGAGGGCCGGGACATGATGCTGCTGGACGCCTTAATGCAGCTGAAAGAAAAAGATCCGACCCTGTCGTTCCGCCGCTCCTGCCGTGAAGGGGTTTGCGGCTCCGACGGCCTGAACATGAACGGCAAAAACGGCCTGGCCTGTATCACCCCCATTTCTGCGCTCAACCGTCCGGGCCAGAAAATCGTCATCCGCCCGCTGCCCGGCCTGCCGGTGGTGCGCGATTTGGTGGTGGACATGGGGCAATTCTATGCACAATATGAGAAGATTAAGCCTTACTTATTGAATAATGGACAGAATCCACCCGCTCGCGAGCATTTACAGTCGCCAGAACAGCGTGAAAAACTGGATGGCCTGTATGAGTGTATTCTTTGTGCATGTTGTTCTACCTCTTGCCCGTCGTTCTGGTGGAACCCGGACAAGTTTATCGGCCCGGCCGGCCTGCTGGCAGCGTACCGCTTCCTGATTGACAGCCGCGATACCGAAACGAACAACCGTCTGGAAGGTTTAAGCGATGCTTTCAGCGTATTCCGCTGCCATAGCATTATGAACTGCGTCAGTGTGTGTCCTAAGGGGCTGAACCCGACGCGCGCCATCGGCCATATCAAGTCGATGCTGCTGCAGCGCAGTGCATAAGTAGTAAGAGGGGAGCGCTGTTCCCCTCACCCTGACCCTCTCCCCACAGGGGAGAGGGAATAAAATGCAGGAAACCTCTAAAAACTGCCAGATCGCCATTCCCCCTCTCCCTCCGGGAGAGGGCTGGGGTGAGGGGAAACCCTAAGACAGTTTTTAAAGGTTCCTTCGCGAGCCACTACATAGAGAAGAGCTCGCAGGTGAACCCCGGCACGTACACCTGGTGTGCGTGGAAGTTTCTACGGCGAAAGTAAGCATAAAAATGCTTAAGGGATCACGATGCAGAACGGCGCTTTGAAAGCCTGGCTGGACTCTTCTTACCTCTCTGGTGCTAACCAGACGTGGATAGAACAGCTCTATGAAGACTTCTTAACCGATCCTGACTCAGTGGACGCAAACTGGCGTTCCATGTTCCAGCAGTTACCTGGAACGGGGGTCAAACCGGATCAATTCCACTCCAAAACACGTGATTATTTCCGTCGTCTGGCGAAGGATGCCTCACGTTACTCTTCTGCTATTTCCGACCCTGATACCAATGCGAAGCAGGTTAAAGTCCTGCAGCTTATCAACGCTTATCGTTTCCGCGGTCACCAGCATGCGAACCTCGATCCGCTGGGGCTGTGGAAGCAGGATCGCGTGGCGGATCTCGATCCGGCCTACCACGATCTGACCGAGGCCGATTTCCAGGAGAGCTTCAACGTAGGGTCATTTGCTATCGGCAAAGACACGATGAAGCTGGGCGAACTGATTGAAGCGCTCAAGCAAACTTACTGCGGCTCTATCGGCGCGGAATACATGCACATTACCTCTACGGAAGAGAAGCGCTGGATCCAGCAGCGTATCGAATCCGTCGCGGGCCACGCTACCTTCTCCCCTGAAGAGAAAAAACGCTTCCTCGGCGAGCTGACCGCCGCAGAAGGGCTGGAGCGCTACCTGGGAGCGAAGTTCCCGGGTGCCAAACGCTTCTCGCTGGAAGGCGGCGATGCGTTAGTGCCGATGCTGAAAGAGCTGATCCGTCATGCGGGCAAGAGCGGCACCCGTGAAGTGGTGCTGGGCATGGCCCACCGCGGTCGTCTGAACGTACTGGTTAACGTGCTGGGTAAAAAGCCGCAGGACCTGTTCGACGAATTCGCGGGCAAACATAAAGAGCACCTCGGCACCGGCGACGTGAAGTACCACATGGGCTTCTCCTCCGACGTGGAAACCGAGGGCGGCCTGGTTCACCTGGCGCTGGCGTTTAACCCGTCGCACCTGGAGATCGTAAGCCCGGTGGTTATCGGTTCCGTGCGCGCGCGTCTGGACCGTCTGGACGAGCCGAGCAGCAACAAAGTGCTGCCAATCACTATTCACGGTGACGCGGCCATCACCGGTCAGGGCGTGGTTCAGGAGACCCTGAACATGTCGAAAGCGCGTGGTTACGAAGTGGGCGGTACCGTTCGCATCGTGATCAACAACCAGGTGGGCTTCACCACCTCTAACCCGCTGGATGCGCGTTCAACGCCTTACTGCACCGACATCGGCAAGATGGTGCAGGCGCCTATCTTCCACGTCAATGCGGATGACCCGGAGGCGGTGGCCTTCGTTACCCGTCTGGCGCTGGATTACCGTAACACCTTCAAGCGCGATGTGCTGATCGACCTGTTCTGCTACCGCCGTCACGGCCACAACGAAGCGGACGAGCCGAGCGCAACCCAGCCGCTGATGTACCAGAAGATCAAAAAGCATCCGACCCCGCGCAAAATCTACGCCGACAGGCTGGAAGGCGAAAAAGTGGCGACCCTGGAAGATGCGACCGAAATGGTCAACCTCTACCGCGACGCGCTGGATGCCGGCGAATGCGTAGTGAAAGAGCTGCGCCCGATGAACATGCACTCCTTTACCTGGTCGCCGTACCTCAACCACGAGTGGGATGAGAGCTACCCGAACAAGGTAGAGATGAAGCGTCTGCAGGAGCTGGCTAAGCGCATCAGCACCGTGCCGGAAGCGATCGAGATGCAGTCCCGCGTTGCAAAAATCTACGGCGATCGCCAGGCGATGGCCGCCGGTGAGAAGCTGTTCGACTGGGGCGGAGCAGAAACTCTGGCCTACGCTACCCTGGTAGACGAAGGCATTCCGGTGCGTCTGTCCGGCGAAGATGCGGGCCGCGGCACCTTCTTCCACCGTCACGCCGTCGTACACAACCAGACTAACGGTTCCACCTATACTCCGCTGCAGCACGTGCACAACGGTCAGGGCCAGTTCAGGGTCTGGGACTCCGTGCTCTCTGAAGAGGCGGTACTGGCCTTTGAATACGGTTACGCCACCGCAGAACCGCGCACCCTGACCATCTGGGAAGCGCAGTTCGGCGACTTCGCCAACGGTGCGCAGGTGGTTATCGACCAGTTCATCTCCTCCGGCGAGCAGAAGTGGGGCCGCATGTGTGGCCTGGTAATGCTGCTGCCGCACGGCTATGAAGGGCAGGGTCCGGAGCACTCCTCCGCCCGTCTGGAGCGTTATCTGCAGCTCTGCGCCGAGCAGAACATGCAGGTGTGCGTGCCTTCTACCCCGGCTCAGGTTTACCACATGCTGCGTCGTCAGGCGCTGCGCGGTATGCGCCGTCCGCTGGTGGTGATGTCACCGAAATCCCTGCTGCGCCATCCGCTGGCGGTTTCCAGCCTGGATGAGCTGGCCAACGGCACCTTCCTGCCGGCCATCGGTGAGATTGACGAGCTGGATCCGCAGGCCGTGAAGCGCGTAGTAATGTGTTCTGGTAAGGTTTATTACGACCTGCTGGAACAGCGCCGCAAGAACGATCAGAAAGATGTCGCCATCGTGCGTATCGAACAGCTTTACCCGTTCCCGCATCAGGCGATGCAGGAAGCGCTGAAACCTTATGCTCACGTACATGATTTTGTCTGGTGTCAGGAAGAGCCCCTTAACCAGGGCGCATGGTACTGCAGCCAGCATCATTTCCGTGAAGTGATTCCGTTTGGGTCAGCCCTGCGTTACGCAGGTCGCCCGGCCTCCGCCTCTCCGGCGGTAGGGTATATGTCCGTTCACCAGAAACAGCAGCAAGATCTGGTCAATGACGCGCTGAACGTCGATTAATCAAAGGATAAATAATGAGTAGCGTAGATATTCTTGTTCCCGACCTGCCTGAGTCCGTAGCAGATGCGACCGTCGCCACCTGGCACAAAAAACCGGGTGATGCGGTTACCCGTGACGAAGTGCTGGTAGAAATCGAAACTGACAAAGTGGTACTGGAAGTACCGGCTTCAGCGGACGGCATTCTGGACGCGGTGCTGGAAGACGAAGGCACTACCGTGACCTCCCGCCAGATCCTGGGCCGTCTGCGCGAAGGCAACAGCGCCGGCAAAGAGTCCAGCGCTAAGTCTGAAGAGAAAGCGTCTACGCCGGCCCAGCGCCAGCAGGCATCTCTCGAAGAGCAGAGCAACGACGCCCTGAGCCCGGCGATCCGTCGCCTGCTGGCAGAGCACAGCCTTGACCCGGCAGCCATTAAAGGCACCGGCGTTGGCGGCCGTCTGACTCGTGAAGATATCGATAAACACCTGGCGAAAGGCCCGTCCGAAGCGAAAGCAGAAGCCAAAGCACCGGCGGCAGCGCCTGCTGCACAGCCTGCGCTTGGCGCACGCAGCGAAAAACGCGTGCCGATGACCCGTCTGCGCAAGCGCGTGGCCGAGCGTCTGCTGGAGGCGAAAAACTCCACCGCGATGCTGACCACCTTCAACGAAGTCAACATGAAACCGATCATGGACCTGCGTAAGCAGTACGGTGACGCCTTCGAAAAACGTCACGGTATCCGTCTGGGCTTCATGTCCTTCTACGTGAAGGCGGTGGTTGAAGCGCTGAAACGCTACCCGGAAGTGAACGCCTCTATCGACGGCGACGACGTGGTTTACCACAACTACTTCGACGTCAGCATGGCGGTTTCTACCCCGCGCGGCCTGGTAACCCCGGTTCTGCGTGACGTGGACACCCTGGGCATGGCCGACATCGAAAAACGCATTAAAGAGCTGGCGCTGAAAGGCCGCGACGGCAAGCTGACCGTAGAAGACCTGACCGGTGGTAACTTCACCATCACCAACGGCGGCGTATTCGGTTCCCTGATGTCCACGCCGATCATCAACCCGCCGCAGAGCGCGATCCTCGGCATGCACGCCATCAAAGATCGTCCGATGGCGGTAGACGGTAAAGTTGAGATCCTGCCGATGATGTACCTGGCGCTCTCTTACGACCACCGTCTGATCGACGGCCGCGAGTCCGTTGGCTTCCTGGTAGCGATTAAAGAGCTGCTGGAAGATCCGACTCGTCTGCTGCTGGACGTCTAGTCCTTTTTTAGCATCACCTGCCCTCCAGGTCGGATAAGGCCTGGAGGCTTTATGATAACGATTACCTGAAAAGTGGATAGAACGCATGAATTTACATGAATACCAGGCCAAACAGCTGTTTGCCCGCTATGGTTTACCTGCTCCGGTGGGCTACGCCTGTACTACTCCGCGTGAGGCAGAAGAAGCCGCATCTAAAATCGGTGCCGGTCCGTGGGTAGTAAAATGCCAGGTTCACGCCGGTGGCCGCGGTAAAGCGGGCGGTGTGAAGGTGGTTAACTCGAAAGAAGAGATCCGCGCCTTTGCAGAACACTGGCTGGGCAAACGCCTGGTAACCTACCAGACAGATGCGAACGGCCAGCCTGTTAACCAGATCCTGGTTGAAGCAGCAACCGATATCGCTAAAGAACTGTACCTCGGCGCCGTAGTAGACCGTAGCTCCCGTCGCGTGGTGTTTATGGCCTCTACCGAAGGCGGCGTGGAAATTGAAAAAGTGGCGGAAGAGACTCCGCACCTGATCCACAAAGTAGCCATCGATCCGCTGGCCGGCCCTATGCCGTACCAGGGACGCGAGCTGGCGTTCAAACTGGGCCTGGAAGGCAAGCTGGTTCAGCAGTTCACCAAAATCTTTATGGGTCTGGCGAACATCTTCCTCGAGCGCGACCTGGCGCTGATTGAAATCAACCCGCTGGTAATCACTAAGCAGGGCGACCTGATCTGCCTCGACGGCAAGCTGGGCGCGGACGGCAATGCCCTGTTCCGCCAGGCCGATCTGCGCGAAATGCGCGATCAGTCGCAGGAAGACCCGCGTGAAGCGCAGGCTGCACAGTGGGAGCTGAACTACGTGGCGCTGGATGGCAACATCGGCTGCATGGTCAACGGTGCGGGCCTGGCAATGGGCACCATGGACATCGTTAAGCTGCACGGCGGCGAGCCGGCTAACTTCCTCGACGTGGGCGGCGGCGCGACCAAAGAGCGCGTAACCGAAGCGTTCAAAATCATCCTCTCTGACGACAATGTTAAAGCCGTTCTGGTTAACATCTTCGGCGGTATCGTGCGCTGCGACCTGATCGCCGACGGTATCATCGGCGCGGTAGAAGAAGTGGGTGTTAACGTTCCGGTGGTTGTTCGTTTGGAAGGTAACAACGCTGAACTCGGCGCGAAAAAACTGGCTGACAGCGGCCTGAATATTATTGCAGCGAAAAGTCTGACGGATGCAGCTCAGCAGGTTGTTGCCGCAGTGGAGGGGAAATAATGTCAGTTTTAATTAATAAAGATACCAAGGTTATCTGCCAGGGCTTCACCGGTAGCCAGGGGACCTTCCACTCCGAGCAGGCGCTGGCGTACGGCACGCAGATGGTTGGCGGCGTAACCCCAGGCAAAGGCGGCACCACTCACCTGGGCCTGCCGGTATTCAACACCGTGCGTGAAGCCGTAGAAGCGACGGGCGCTACTGCTACCGTTATCTACGTTCCGGCGCCGTTCTGCAAAGACTCCATTCTGGAAGCCATCGACGCGGGCATTAAGCTGATCATCACCATCACCGAAGGTATCCCGACTCTGGATATGCTGACGGTGAAAGTGAAGCTGGACGAAGCGGGCGTGCGCATGATCGGGCCGAACTGCCCGGGCGTAATCACCCCAGGCGAGTGCAAAATCGGCATCATGCCGGGCCACATTCACAAGCCAGGTAAAGTAGGCATCGTCTCCCGCTCCGGCACCCTGACCTATGAAGCGGTTAAGCAGACCACCGATTATGGCTTCGGCCAGTCCACCTGCGTGGGCATCGGCGGGGACCCGATCCCGGGCTCTAACTTTATCGATATCCTGAAGCTGTTCCAGGAAGATCCGCAGACCGAAGCGATCGTGATGATCGGTGAAATCGGCGGCAGCGCTGAAGAAGAGGCCGCGGCCTATATCAAAGATCACGTGACCAAGCCGGTTGTGGGCTACATCGCGGGCGTTACCGCGCCGAAAGGCAAGCGTATGGGCCATGCGGGCGCCATCATCGCCGGCGGTAAAGGCACGGCCGATGAGAAGTTTGCCGCTCTGGAAGCCGCAGGCGTGAAAACCGTGCGCAGCCTGGCGGATATCGGCGAAGCGCTGAAATCCATCATCAAGTAAATCCTCTCTGCTCCCCGCGCGGGGAGCTTTGACATAATAAGTGTCCGTTTCGACATGGTTGGCCATCGTAAGATGGCCTTTTTTTTGCCCTTTAGCCGGCGGGGCAGGGCGGCGTAAAAGTGAGCACCTGAACGCCGGCTACTAAAAGTGCGATCTTTAATTTAACGATGCGGTAACAATTGAGTGTTAATTTAAAGGCGATTAAAAGTAAATTAATTGTGATGATATTTTAATTATTAACCCAGCTAGCTGCCGGTGTAAAAAACTTCTCCTCAGGCGGCGCGGGCTATATTCAAATAAAGGTAAAGCTGGCAGGTTAAATTAAGTGAAGAATAATTATCATTACGCGATTTATTTATAACTAATAGGCCAGTATTTATACATATCATTAACATGGTTTTTACCGGTTTTACCGTAAGGATACACAGTTAACAATCCCCGCCAATCATGATTTAAATCAATATTTAATAGCTAGAAAAGGACATCAAAAGGCGCTAAATTGTCACCGATCAAAATGGTCGAAAAGCAGTAGACTAGCGGTATATTGATCGCCGTCGTAAAACGTAAAACTGTTTCAATAAAAACCTGTTTATTGTAAGGGTTTTGCGGCGTAATATATTTGCGGGATCAATTTCAGTTTTTAAATAACCTGTCTGTCACCTTTCATCATGGCTTTTTCCTCCGGCGAAGAAGGCATAAAGAAGAAAGGATGCTGATAACTTTTGTATTGGGGCATGCGGGTGAGTCCTTTCTAACGGGACTTACTCCCGGAGTCTTCATGCGATGAGCAAGGAGTCATGATGTTAGATATAGTCGAACTGTCGCGCTTACAGTTTGCCTTGACCGCGATGTACCACTTCCTGTTTGTGCCACTGACGCTCGGTATGGCGTTCCTGCTGGCCATTATGGAAACGGTGTACGTCCTCTCCGGCAAACAGATTTATAAAGATATGACCAAGTTCTGGGGCAAGTTGTTTGGTATCAACTTTGCGCTGGGCGTGGCAACCGGTCTGACCATGGAGTTCCAGTTCGGGACTAACTGGTCTTACTACTCTCACTATGTCGGGGATATCTTCGGTGCGCCGCTGGCCATTGAAGGCCTGATGGCCTTCTTCCTGGAATCCACCTTCGTTGGCCTCTTCTTCTTTGGCTGGGATCGTCTGGGTAAAGTTCAACATATGGCCGTTACCTGGCTGGTAGCGCTGGGCTCCAACCTGTCCGCGCTGTGGATCCTGGTGGCGAACGGCTGGATGCAGAACCCCATCGCATCTGACTTCAACTTTGAAACCATGCGTATGGAGATGGTCAGCTTCTCCGAGCTGGTGCTGAACCCGGTGGCACAGGTTAAATTCGTCCACACCGTCGCCTCTGGCTATGTCTGCGGCGCCATGTTTGTTATGGGCATCAGCGCTTACTATCTGCTGCGCGGTCGCGACTTCGCCTTTGCCAAACGCTCCTTCGCGATTGCCGCGAGCTTCGGTATGGCCGCTATTCTCTCCGTTATCGTACTGGGTGATGAATCCGGTTACGAAATGGGCGACGTGCAGAAAACCAAGCTGGCCGCTATCGAAGCCGAATGGGAAACCCAGCCGGCGCCGGCTGCCTTTACCCTGTTCGGTATTCCGGACCAGGACGCGCAGGAAAACCGCTTCGCTATTCAGATCCCTTACGCGCTGGGCATTATTGCCACCCGCTCCGTGGACACGCCGGTTATCGGCCTGAAAGATCTGATGGTGCAGCACGAAGAGCGTATCCGTAACGGTATGAAGGCCTACTCGCTGCTGGAACAGCTGCGTGCCGGCTCTACCGATCGGGCGGTACGCGATCAGTTTAACGACGTGAAGAAAGACCTGGGCTACGGTCTGCTATTGAAACGCTATACCCCGAACGTCTCCGACGCGACGGAAGCGCAAATCCAGATGGCGACCAAAGACTCGATTCCACGCGTTGCGCCGCTCTACTTCGCGTTCCGCATCATGGTGGGTAGCGGCATCATTATGCTGCTGATTATTGGCGCCTCCTTCTGGTCGGTGATCCGCAACCGCATTGGTCAGCGTAAATGGCTGCTGCGGGCGGCGCTGTATGGTATGCCGCTGCCGTGGATCGCTATCGAATCCGGCTGGTTTGTCGCAGAGTATGGCCGTCAGCCGTGGGCTATCGGTGAGGTGCTGCCTACCGCGGTGGCGAACTCGTCACTTACCGCCGGCGACCTTATCTTCTCAATGTTGCTGATTTGCGGTCTGTATACCCTGTTCCTGGTGGCTGAACTGTTCCTGATGTTCAAGTTTGCTCGCCTCGGCCCAAGCAGCCTGAAAACCGGTCGCTACCACTACGAGCAGTCCACCGTGGCTACTCAGCCGGCACGCTAAGACAGGAGTCGTCAAATGATCGATTATGAAGTATTGCGTTTTATCTGGTGGCTGCTGGTTGGCATTCTGCTGATCGGTTTTGCGGTCACCGACGGTTTCGACATGGGGGTGGGCATGCTCACCCGCTTCCTCGGTCGTAGTGATACCGAGCGTCGAATTATGATTAACTCCATCGCCCCGCACTGGGACGGTAACCAGGTGTGGCTGATCACCGCAGGCGGCGCGCTCTTCGCGGCCTGGCCGATGGTCTACGCCGCGGCTTTCTCCGGCTTCTACGTGGCGATGATCCTGGTGCTGGCGTCGCTGTTCTTCCGTCCGGTTGGCTTTGACTATCGCTCCAAGATCGAAGATACCCGCTGGCGCAATATGTGGGACTGGGGCATCTTCATCGGTAGCTTCGTTCCACCGCTGGTGATTGGCGTGGCGTTCGGCAACCTGTTGCAGGGCGTTCCGTTTAACATCGACGAATATATGCGTCTCTACTACACCGGTAACTTCTTCCAGCTGCTGAACCCGTTTGGTCTGCTGGCGGGCGTGGTGAGCGTGGCGATGATCATTACTCAGGGTGCGACCTACCTGCAGATGCGTACCGTAGGTGAACTGCACCTGCGCTCCCGCGCCACTGCCCAGGTTGCGGCGCTGGTTACCCTGGTCTGCTTCGCTCTGGCGGGCGTGTGGGTAATGTACGGTATTGACGGCTACGTGGTGACCTCGGCTATCAACCATACTGCACCTTCTAATCCGCTGACCAAAGAAGTGGCGCGTGAGGCGGGAGCCTGGCTGGCGAACTTCAACAATATGCCGGCCCTGTGGGCGATCCCGGCGCTGGGCGTACTGCTGCCGCTGCTGACGGTGCTGACCTCGCGTATGGAAAAAGGCGCCCTGGCGTTCGTGTTCTCCTCCCTGACGCTGGCCTGCATCATCCTGACGGCCGGTATCGCGATGTTCCCGTTCGTGATGCCATCCAGCACCATGATGAATGCGAGCCTGACCATGTGGGATGCCACCTCCAGCCAGATGACGCTGAACCTGATGACCTGGGTTGCTGCGGTGTTCGTACCGATTATTCTGCTGTACACCAGCTGGTGTTACTGGAAAATGTTCGGACGCATCACCAAAGAACATATCGAAAGCAATACCCACTCAATGTACTAAGTAAGGAGCTGATTATGTGGTATTTCGCATGGATTTTAGGAACGCTCCTTGCCTGCGCGTTTGGCGTGATCACCGCCCTGGCGCTTGAGCATGTAGAAGCTTCCAAAGCCGGTGAAGAACAGCAGTAATGAAAATTATCGCGATGCTTTATGCGGTAATGGACAAGCGCCCGTTACGGGCGCTTTCCTTAGTGATGGCATTACTGCTGGCCGGGTGCATTTTCTGGGATCCGGCCCGTTTTGCTGCCAAAACCAGCGGCCTCGAAATCTGGCACGGATTTCTTATTATGTGGGCGGTCTGCGCCGGGGTGATCCACGGCGTTGGTTTTCGTCCGAAAGCGATCCACTGGCAGGGCATCTTCTGCCCGCTGATTGCCGATCTGGTTCTTGTTGCTGCGCTTATTTTCTTCTTTAGCTGAATAAGAACCATCCGTTAAAATTATGGGCTTACCCTGGCCCATAAAAATTTACTCTCCGTTTACTTTCCCCCATTCCAAACCATCATTGCCGCGCGTATAGTAGCGAAGTTTGAAAGCGCTAACCTGAGGTTATGTCCTGTCCGTCAGCGCCATTCATGGACAACGACGGGGCACAGCCTAATTGCATTACCGGGATGTAAAGTGAATACAACGCTGTTTCGATGGCCGGTTCGTGTCTACTACGAAGATACCGACGCCGGGGGTGTGGTTTACCACGCCAGCTACGTTGCTTTTTATGAACGGGCACGCACAGAGATGCTGCGCCATCACCACTTTAGCCAGCAGGTTTTGCTGGCGGAGCGAGTTGCCTTCGTGGTACGCAAGATGACGCTGGAGTATTTTGCCCCCGCCAGACTCGACGATATGCTCGAAGTCCAAACGGAAATAACATCACTGCGCGGAACCTCAATGGTTTTCACGCAGCGGATCGTCAATGCAGAAAATACCGTACTAAATTCAGCAGAAGTACTGATTGTCTGTGTTGATCCAACCATAATGAAGCCTCGTGCGCTTCCTAAGTCTATTGTCGCGGAGTTTAAGCAGTGACTGACATGAATATCCTTGATTTGTTCCTGAAGGCCAGCCTTCTGGTTAAACTTATCATGTTGATTTTGATTGGTTTTTCTATCGCATCCTGGGCCATCATCATCCAGAGAACTCGTATTCTTAATGCGGCGGGGCGTGAAGCCGAAGCCTTTGAAGACAAGTTCTGGTCGGGGATAGAACTCTCTCGCCTGTATCAGGAAAGCCAGGGGCGTCGTGATAGCCTCTCCGGCTCGGAGCAAATTTTCTATAGCGGTTTTAAAGAGTTTGCCCGCCTGCATCGCGCTAATAACCATGCGCCAGAGGCGGTAGTGGAGGGGGCATCCCGCGCCATGCGCATCTCCATGAACCGTGAACTGGAAACGCTGGAAACCCACATTCCGTTCCTCGGCACCGTCGGTTCCATCAGCCCGTATATCGGCCTGTTCGGCACCGTGTGGGGGATCATGCACGCCTTTATCGCGCTGGGCGCGGTTAAACAGGCCACGCTGCAGATGGTTGCGCCGGGTATCGCCGAAGCGCTTATCGCCACCGCGATCGGCCTGTTCGCCGCTATCCCGGCGGTTATGGCCTACAACCGTCTGAACCAGCGCGTGAATAAACTGGAACTGAATTACGACAACTTTATGGAAGAGTTCACCGCGATTCTGCACCGTCAGGCGTTTACCAGCACCGAGAGCAACAAGGGGTAAACCATGGCCAGACAGCGTGGACGAGGTCGTCGCGAGCTCAAGTCCGAAATCAACATTGTACCGCTGCTGGACGTGCTGCTGGTGCTGCTGCTTATTTTTATGGCGACAGCACCCATCATCACCCAGAGCGTAGAAGTTGATCTGCCGGATGCGACAGAGTCGCAGGCTGTAAGCACCAATGATGATCCACCGGTCATTATTGAGGTGTCAGGGGTTGGGCAATACAGCGTAGTGGTGGAAAAAGATCGTATGGATCAGCTGCCGCCGGAGCAGGTTATTGCCGAAGCACAACGCCGCCTGCAGTCAAATCCGAAAACGGTCTTCTTAATCGGTGGCGCGAAAGACGTGCCTTACGATGAAATCATTAAAGCGCTGAATCTCCTGCATAGCGCGGGCGTTAAGTCGGTCGGCTTGATGACGCAGCCTATTTGATCATCTGCGTACACAAAAGAGTTTTTGGGAACCAATAGTGTCAAAGGCAACCGAACAAAACGATAAGCTTAAACGGGCGATAATTATCTCGGCGGTGCTGCATGTCATTCTTTTTGCAGCGCTGATCTGGAGTTCGTTCGATGAGCATATAGATGCCGCAGCCGGCGGGGGAGGAGGCTCCTCTATCGATGCCGTAATGGTGGATCCCGGCGCGGTGGTGCAAAACTATAACCGTCAGCAGCAGCAGCAGGCGAGTGCCAAACGTGCGGAAGAGCAGCGCGAGAAGCAGGCGCAGCAGCAGGCTGAAGAGTTACGCGAAAAGCAGGCTGCCGAGCAGCAGCGTCTGAAGGAGCTTGAGAAAGAGCGCCTGCAGGCGCAGGAAGCGGCGAAAGAGCAGGCCGAACAGCAAAAACAGGCTGAAGAGGCGGCGAAAAAAGCGCAGGAGCAGCAGAAGCAGGCAGAAGAGGCGGCCGCGAAAGCCGCAGCCGATGCCAAAGCCAAAGCCGACGCTCAGGCGAAAGAAGCAGCCGAAGCCGCGAAGAAAGCTGCCGCCGACGCCCAGAAAAAAGCCGAGGCGGAAGCCGCCAAAGCCGCTGCGGACGCGAAGAAAAAAGTAGAAGCAGAAGCCGCGAAAAAAGCAGCGGCGGATGCCCAGAAGAAAGCCGAGGCCGAGGCCGCGAAGAAAGCAGCCCAGGAAGCGGAGAAAAAAGCCGCCGCCGACGCTGCCAAAAAAGCAGCAGCTGCCGAGAAGGCCGCCGCCGCTGAGAAAGCGGCAGCGGAAAAAGCCGCCGCCGCTAAGAAAGCCGCCGCCGAAAAAGCGGCTGCGGATAAGAAAGCGGCTGCAGAAAAAGCCGCTGCTGATAAGGCTGCCGCAGCGAAAGCCGCAGCAGCCAAAAAAGCGGCCGCTGAAAAAGCAGCAGCAGCTTCAGATGTTGACGACCTCTTTGGTGACCTGAGTTCTGGTAAGAATGCGCCGAAAACGGGTGGTGGAGCGAAAGGAAGTAACGCAGCACCGGCCGGAAGCGGTAACACTAAGAACAACGGTGCCTCTGGTGCTGAGATCAGCAGCTATGCCGCGCAGATTAAAACCGCTATCGAAAGCCGTTTTTATGATGCGTCTTCCTACGCCGGTAAAACGTGTACGCTGCGTATAAAACTGGCGCCGGACGGTATGCTTCTTGATATTCAGTCTGAAGGCGGCGACCCTGCGTTATGTACCGCGGCCCTGGCTGCGGCGCGTCAGGCGAGGATGCCGAAACCACCGTCACAGGCAGTCTACGAAGTCTTTAAAAATGCACCACTGGACTTCAAACCTTAATTTACATTTTCCCCGTGCAAACGGGGAATTTTAGTCCAGGTTTAGTCTTAGGGTTCTGGTAGTTTTGTCTATTTGGGTTTGTTAACATTCTGCTAAATTATCGCGGGTAAGGTTACCCAGGTAAGGGAGATATGATGAAGCAGGCATTACGTGTAGCATTTAGTTTTTTAATGCTGTGGGCAGCGGTTCTGCACGCAGAAGTTCGTATCGAGATCACCCAGGGGGTGGACTCGGCGCGTCCAATTGGCGTTGTTCCTTTCCAGTGGGCGGGCCCGGGCTCTGCGCCTGAGGACATCGGCGGCATCGTTGCAGCCGACCTGCGTAACAGCGGTAAGTTCAACCCGTTAGACCGTTCTCGTCTGCCGCAGCAGCCGGGTACCGCGCAGGAAGTTCAGCCTGCCGCATGGTCTGCGCTGGGTATCGATGCGGTGGTTGTGGGCCAGGTGACCCCGAGCGCGGATGGCGGCTACAACGTCGCTTACCAGCTGGTGGATACCGGTGGCGCACCTGGCACCGTTCTGGCGCAGAACACCTACAAGGTCAACAAGCAGTGGCTGCGTTATGCGGGCCACACCGCGAGTGACGAAGTGTTCGAAAAGCTGACCGGTATCAAAGGCGCATTCCGTACCCGTATCGCATACGTGGTGCAGACCAACGGCGGCCAGTTCCCGTATGAGCTGCGCGTCTCTGACTACGATGGCTACAACCAGTTCACCGTGCACCGTTCACCGCAGCCGCTGATGTCGCCGGCCTGGTCTCCGGATGGCTCTAAGCTGGCATACGTCACCTTCGAAAGCGGCCGTTCTGCGCTGGTTATCCAGACGCTCTCTAACGGTGCCGTGCGTCAGGTTGCCTCGTTCCCGCGCCACAACGGTGCGCCGGCGTTCTCTCCGGACGGTTCTAAACTGGCGTTTGCCCTGTCTAAAACCGGTAGCCTGAACCTGTACGTGATGGATATCGGCTCTGGCCAGATCCGTCAGGTCACCGACGGTCGCAGCAATAACACCGAACCAACCTGGTTCCCGGACAGCCAGAACCTGGCCTTCACCTCGGACCAGGCCGGTCGTCCGCAGGTGTATAAAGTCAACATTAACGGCGGTGCTCCGCAGCGCATTACCTGGGAAGGCTCTCAGAACCAGGATGCGGACGTGAGCAGCGATGGTAAAACGATGGTAATGGTAAGCTCGGCCGGCGGCCAGCAGCACATTGCCAAACAAGATCTGGTAACGGGTGGCGTGCAGGTTCTGTCGTCAACGTTCCTGGATGAAACGCCAAGTCTGGCACCTAACGGCACTATGGTTATCTACAGCTCTTCTCAGGGGATGGGATCCGTGCTGAATCTGGTTTCTACAGATGGGCGTTTCAAAGCGCGTCTTCCGGCAACTGATGGACAGGTAAAATCACCTGCCTGGTCGCCGTATCTGTGATAATAATTAATTGATTACTAAAGGAATCATTGAAATGCAACTGAACAAAGTGCTGAAAGGGCTGATGATCGCTCTGCCTGTAATGGCAATCGCAGCGTGTTCTTCTAACAAGAACGCCAGCAATGACCAGAGCGGCGAAGGCATGATGGGTGCCGGCACTGGTATGGACGCTAACGGCAACGGTAACATGTCTTCTGAAGAGCAGGCGCGTCTGCAGATGCAGCAGCTGCAGCAGAACAACATCGTTTACTTCGATCTGGACAAGTTCGACATCCGTTCTGATTTCGCAGCAATGCTGGATGCCCACGCTAACTTCCTGCGTAGCAACCCGTCTTACAAAGTGACCGTAGAAGGTCACGCGGACGAACGTGGTACCCCGGAGTACAACATCTCCCTGGGCGAGCGTCGTGCTAACGCGGTTAAGATGTACCTGCAGGGTAAAGGCGTTTCTGCTGACCAGATCTCTATCGTTTCTTACGGTAAAGAGAAACCAGCTGTGCTGGGTCACGACGAAGCGGCTTACTCCAAGAACCGTCGCGCCGTACTGGTATACTAAGAGAATCGCATGATCGGTAACTTCAGACATCATCTGATGAGTCTGTCGTTACTGGTTGGCATAGCGGCCCCCTGGGCCGCTTTTGCTCAGGCGCCAATCAGTAATGTCGGCTCAGGCTCGGTCGAAGACCGCGTCACCCAACTTGAGCGTATTTCTAATGCTCATAGCCAGCTTTTAACCCAGCTCCAGCAGCAGCTTACCGATAACCAGGCCGATATTGATTCCCTCCGTGGTCAGATCCAGGAGAGTCAGTACCAGCTTAATCAGGTTGTTGAGCGGCAGAAGCAGATTTTGCTGCAAATCGATAGCCTGAATAGCGGTGGCGCAGCAGCGCAGCCTGCTACCGGCGACCAGAGCGGGGCGGCATCCGCAACGCCGGCACCTTCCGCAGACGCGTCTGCCTCCACAGGCACGCCTGTACAGAGCGGTGATGCGAACACCGACTACAATGCCGCTATCGCGCTGGTGCATGACAACGCGCGTCAGGACGATGCCATTGCGGCCTTTCAGAACTTCGTGAAAAAGTACCCGGATTCAACCTATCAGCCCAACGCTAACTACTGGCTGGGTCAGTTGAATTACAACAAGGGTAAAAAAGACGATGCGGCGTTTTATTTTGCCTCGGTCGTAAAGAACTACCCCAAATCGCCTAAAGCGTCGGATGCGATGTTTAAGGTCGGCGTGATCATGCAGGATAAGGGCGATACCGCGAAAGCGAAAGCCGTCTACCAGCAGGTGGTCGCCAAGTACCCGGGCACCGAGGGTGCAAAACAGGCGCAAAAACGTCTTAGTTCGATGGGATGATGATCGCATGACCAGAAATCGCATTTTTTCTGGTCTTGCCGGGTGATTCGTAAGCAGTTAAGTGATCTTCATCGAAATTTTTGTTGCGCTGAATTCTTAAATCAGTAATATATGCCGCCGTTGCCACGGGATATCAAACACCCCAGAAGCAGCCAAAATAGTGGGTCGTTAGCTCAGTTGGTAGAGCAGTTGACTTTTAATCAATTGGTCGCAGGTTCGAATCCTGCACGACCCACCACTAAAAGATATTCAGTTGTACAGAGTGGGTGATTAGCTCAGTTGGTAGAGCATCTCCTTTACACGGAGGGGGTCGGCGGTTCGAGCCCGTCATCACCCACCACTCGGGTCGTTAGCTCAGTTGGTAGAGC
>Ga0268257_1000222_pt1 | contig 89809 bp, 78 predicted proteins | sample AgamicAtPrz_FD_200249 | JGI IMG/M metagenome (GOLD analysis project Ga0268257, IMG submission 200249) | Agave microbial communities from Guanajuato, Mexico - At.P.rz (v2) (version 3) | ecosystem: Host-associated > Plants > Phyllosphere > Phylloplane/Leaf | place: Guanajuato, Mexico | collected... | reverse complement strand
TTGCAGTTTTGCAGTTTTGCAGTTTTGCAGTTTTGCAGTTTTGCAGTTTTGCAGTTTTGCAGTTTTGCAGTTTTGCAGTTTTGCAGTTTTGCAGTTTTGCAGTTTTGCAGTTTTGCAGTTTTGCAGTTTTGCAGTGCATTATATCCACAAACTTCTTAAGGTCAAGTTTAATATTACTTTTGGAACTCTCTACTTTATTACCAACGAATTCGCCCACACATTTCCTTTGCCGTAATATCATGATGCGTCCTTATATTCCGGCGCGGTGAAATACCACGCCTTGCAGAAAACAGATTAAGTGCGGACGCATTGATTCCGGGCAACATTCACTGCGTCTGCGTGTCAAAAATCAGCGTTACCGCCCCTTTCCACGTTGAGCCTGGCGCTTTTACCATCGTTTCCACCGCAGGCCTGCGCACGCGAAAATCAACGTGCGAGCGTCGATAAGTAATAAACCTTCCGGGCACATCAATCTTATAACCACTGGCAGCAGAAGTTATTGACATATAGTAGACATCCGCACCGTTACTTTTATAACCGGGCAACGTCATCGAGACTTCCAGCGGAACGATCTGACCTGTCTGGGTATTTTGCAACCCGCAGTTTTGGTTACCACCATCATGTCCGCACTGCATTTTGACGGAAAACCCTGACGAGGAAGAGAGGGAAAAAGGTACCTCTTTACTCAGTGATGGCGGTATATGCCCGCCATTAATCCAGGGTTCCCAGCCGCCCTGTGCGCCCAGCGAAACATTCTCACTGCCAGGGGCAAATTTTATATACAACTCGTGCTCCACGGTCGCTTTTATGTGTATCCTGATTTCACTCTCAAGGTTCGTATCGGCATGAAAATCGATATCACCGTTATCGCCGAACCTGTAAACAAGGTCACCTTCATATGTTCCCTCATATATATTTAAGGGTTCCGGAGTGATAACCAGGCTGGTATATCCCATAACGACGGAGCTGACATTAATTTTGCCCTGAAATACATCCATAAGTTTACCGTAACAGGTTAACTTACTTTCCGGGATCTCAAGTCTGGGGCGAACAAAGCTCTCATCAACCACTGTACTTCGCCCATGACAGCCCCCCTTCGGGTTGGTTACCGACCAAAATGTATCACTCATATCACCGCTACTGGCATCCAGACGATTAAGCTGTGCACCAAAGTACGCTAAACGAAAAACTGCACTTATGCTCTGACCGGTTGCAGGATCGGTTAAGGTCACTGTTTTCGGAAGACCATCAAAGGTCATAGAGACAGTATTACGTTCCGGATCGGGAGATGAATAATCGTAATATTTTTCTGCCAACACACCGGGAACATTGACACCTTTATAAAGATTCAAACCAGGTTCACATGTCAAGCCGGTGCATATTGTGGTGTCGGTAAATGTATTTTTATTTGGACTATTAATACTTGCTTTAAACTCCACATTTAAAGTCCCGGATGTTGCGTGAACCAGAGTCGAGAATAACAGCCAGAAAAACGCAATACTTTTCCCGTGAATTAATTTTCTAAAATAGCCGCAGTTTCGCAGTTTCGCAGTTTCGCAGTTTCGCAGTTTCGCAGTTTCGCAGTTTCGCAGTTTCGCAGTTTCGCAGTTTCGCAGTTTCGCAGTTTCGCAGTTTCGCAGTTTCGCAGTTTCGCAGTTTCGCAGTGCATTATACCGATATATTTCACACGGTCAATTTTAATATAACTCTCGAAACATGATTCTTTATTATTACCGAACTCACTCATACATTTCCCTTGCCGTAATATTATTACGTCCTTTTTATTTCGGCGTGGCGAAATACCACGCCGGCTAAGCATAAATTACGTGCTGACGCATTAACGCCGAAAAATGTTCACTGCGTCTGGGTATCAAATATCAGCGTTACCGCGCCTTTCCACGTTGAGCCTGGCGCTTTCACCATCGTTTCTACTCCAGGACGGGAAACGCGGAAATCAAGGTGTGAGCGTCGGTCGGCAATAATGGCACCCGGCGGATCAATCGCTTGCCCATTAACCTCAGTGGTCATGCGCAGATTATTCACATCCGTTCCATTACTTTTAAAACCAGGAAACGTCAGAAAAACATCCAATGGGACGATCTCGTTGGTCTGCGCATTTTGCAATGCACAATTCTGATTGCCACCATCAAGTCCTGCTCCGCACTGCATTTTCACCACGAATGGCGTGGAGGAAGTCAGCAAGAAAGGCATCTCTTTCTGTAATAATTCCGGCATATGTTTGCCGTTAATCCATTGACTCCAGCCCCCCCCGCGCATCAAGCTTGACATTAAGATCATCACTCCCACCGGGAAAGAAAATATTAAATGCGTGCTTCACGGTCGCTTTCAACTTTATTATTAATTCAGTCTCAGAAGTGCTCTGGGCATGCAAATCAATATCCCTACCATTACCGACAACATAAGTTATCTCACCCTCGTAGGTTCCGGCATACACATTTAATGGGTCTGGAAGTTGAAGAGTATAACCAATGCTGACATCACTGATTCTGACAAGCCCTGCAAACGGATAACGATAATTGAGAAATGCAAAGCAATCAGCTTTGCTCTCCGGATATTGCCAGGCAAATGAAGCGGCATCAGAATTAAGAGTGCTTCCACCAAGCTTTTTACAACCATTACCCGGTATACTCATAACATTCATCGCCATCCCCAGAGTACCGGAAGAACCATTGAGGCGTGTATAAGTCACACCAACGAGAACAAGGCGAAAATTGACATTAATGCTGCGGTTAGTCATAGGATCTGTCAGCGTTATTATTTTTGGCGCGCCATCAACAGCCATTGAGGGCTGATAATCCATATAATCGCTGGTATTATTACTATCCAACACTCTTTCTGCTGTTAAATTAGGGATAACGACACTAAAGCCACCAAAAGATGCACAATCATTCCAATAGTTAGCGCAAAACCCTGTGACTGGCGTAGTATTTACAAACTCGTTCAGCTGCGGCTTGCTAATATCTGCGGAAAATTCGGCAGTGATATCCATTGTGATGGCATAAAGTTGTGATGAGAATAAGGCCAAACAGAACATCACAGATTTCACAGCGATCAATTTGCGCATTTTGCTACACACGGGTAGGAAAAGCATATTTATTATCCTGGTTCGAATATCTGTATCCCTTTCACTCTGCTTATTAACCGCATTCCGTTTCATGTTTTTACTTTCCCTGTCTCATCGCTGGATGTTGTTTCTGCATGCGCCGCTTGCGTCAAGCCATCGCACACAAGATTACCGACAAACCACACATCGTCCTGAGTGCTATGGGGCGCATTCGGATCGAGCTTAATTTCGCAGGTCGCGCCGGAACGCTGCTCGACATTCAGCACCGGGATGCTTTTTTGCATTTCGAGGGTGAATAACCCGTCGGACTCGCTCATCGTTCTGCTGGCATGGTTGACGACATTCGCGCCGCCGAGCGCTTCACCTTTGCTGTTGACGAGGCGGCCCATGACCGTGACCGTTTTCATCACCCGGACGTTATAGGCATTCACGCCGCCGCGAATATGCTGGTAAGAGAGGTATTCCGGCTCAATTTTGAGCGCTGGCGCATCCGTACCGGCAAAATCCAGTTGAATAGTGCCCGGCTTCCAGGCATCAACCGGAATAAAGTTGCGCCCGGCTGACAGCGTTTTTTGCCCGCCGGGATAGAACGCCAGCAACTGCGCGTTTTGATCGTCCGAATCCACATTGACGATCACCCCGCCGCCCTGGTTGTAAGAAGGCAGTTTAGAGATCGCCACCTCGCCCTTACCGAAAGCCACCAGACTGCCGGTATTAATACCGCCGGAAAGACGGCTATCCTGCGTGGAGCTTTGCGCCCAGAAGCTGCCCTGCGCCAGCGCGGTATCAAACTGGTTGGAGGCGCTGACGCCTACGCCATGACGATCGCCCGTCAGCGTGGCCAGCGTCGAGCGAATCGGGCTGTTTTCTCCCCACTGCTGATTGACCGACGCCGAGGTATAGAAATCGCGTTCTCCTTGCGTATCAGTACGACTGCCGAGGCTGATGTTACCGCTGCGGCTCTCACTGCCCAGCGAGAAGCTGGCGCTCAGGCTTACGCCCCGGTTACGCAGGCTACTGCCGTCGCCATAGGGCCTGTCGAACCCGGCTAAGCGCCAGTTAACTGCCGTTTTGCCGATCATCGTTCGGGTGTTGAAGCCAATATCGACGCCAACGCCGCTGTTGCGGCTACTGTGGCTGAGACGCCCGGTGATGCTATTAATGCCACTAAAACGCCAGGTGCTTGAAAACGAAGTGGTGTTTTGCTGCGAAGGACGGCTGTCATATTGATACAGCTCGTCGTCCTGCCGATACCAGCTACGGCTGTGGCTCAACGCAACGTTACCCTGCTTGTGAGTCCAGATGGCCTGCGTGTCAAAACCATATCCGGTTACATTGCTGCGCCACACATTGCCATAAAGTTGCAGTGCATCGGCCAGTTGCCAGTCAATGGAACCACCAGCCTGGCGCTCATCGCCGGTTTTTTGTACCGCCATCCCCAGTGTCAGGCGCGGGTAAAGCAGGTAGTTAAGGCTGGCGCCCGCTGCCGGATCACCATTTTGTGAATCCGGATCGCTGTTCCACAAAGTTCGCTGCTGGCCGAAAAAGAGGTTGTAGCGCAGACGCTGGTCGGGGTTGCGCCATGAATAGGGTTTATTGATAGTTTCTGTGGTACGGCTGGTTTCTTTACCGTCTTCCAGTACCCGGATTTCAACTTCATAGATACCCATCGGTAATGACGTGGTATCCAGGACCTGCAAGCCGGGTACCACCGGTTGGGAGTTGATCAGAGAACCGTTGCGATAGATCTCCGCCACGCCTTCCCGGTTTGCCGTGACATAGACCGGATAGAGCGAAGGCGTGCCGCCCTCTTTCATTCGGGTATCGCTACTACCGACCATCACTCCCGCAAGGGTACTGATCCCACCGCCAGGCAGATAAGGCTGGCGTAATAGCCCCTGGCTATCGGGCATAAACAGGCCCGCGCGAAGAAAGTTCTGCTCATATTCACGCTGTGCATATAACGAGGTAATAGCGTGGCGCGACAGCGTATTCTGCCCTTGTGCGCGGCTTTGATCCTGCTGAAACTGGCTGCTCAGCGACCAGTTGCCTATTGCCGCATCCAGCCCGCCGTTCCAGCTCAGTGTCGACTGTTCTTCACTGCCGCTGGCATTAAACTGGTTATTCAAAATGATGCCGGAATCGCCGCCTTCTGGCAGGCTGTACCAGAGATCCTTGCTGGTCATTGCCGCCGGTGTCAGCAAGGCAAGGCTTGCATCGCTTAAACTGTATTCCACCGCCATCAGCCCATCCGGGCAGTCGCGGGTACACTCCCCCAGCGGAACCAGCGTTGAAAACGCCTGTAACCATCGCTGGCGATCTTCTTCTGTATATTCGCTGTCGCTGACATCGGTAAACTGAACAATGCGGGCCTGATTATCTTCCGTCAGCACTATCATCGCATCACCCAGCTTTTTACCATTCAGCGTTACTTTGGCGGACAACGGGGAATTGAAGAAATGCGCTTTAAAATCTTCAGGCATAAGTGCAGTCTGGCTCATTAAAGACTCTGTACGTGCATTGGCTGCACCACTCCCGACACAGAGCAACAGCGAACCCATAATAAGGCGAAAGTGAGACATAGTTTTTTCACAATAAAAAGCAGCGATACAGCCGAAGAAAGGAGGAGAGTCAGACTCTCCTCAATGCAATGACTTTACGTCGATAGCGAAAATTAAGGGGTCGTACCGTCGGTATCGAAGATCATCGTGACGGCCCCAATATAATTACCACCGGCCGGACGTGACGAAAGCGTGCCCTGCTGGCTCACTTCGACGGTTGCCGTTTTTTCCGTTGCCGCTTCAGAATCGTTGTAAAGCTCGACGGCAGTGGTGGAATTCGTCGTCAGTGTTTTACCGGCAATTCTGACGTCCAGGTTAATAACATCAGTGCCATTCGCTGTAGTCAGTGCCGGCTGGCTGCTTAAATAAGCTTTAATATTGCCGCCGGTATTTTTCATTTGCAGCTGCTGAGAGAAAGGATTAAGCGACTGGCCGCCTTCATTCCAGCTCATTTTCTGCGTTTGCGCATCCCAGCCATTTACTGGCGTGATATAGAAATCATTGTCCGGAATCGTGGCTTCAACATTAAAGTCAATTGTCGGTGAAGCTGCGCTGGCACCAAATGTTGCCGCCAGCAGAGCTGCGAGTACTAATTTATTTGTCGATTTCATCTTTATCTCCATTAAATAATGTCATTAGCGACGTAGTTACGAGGAGCTCCCCGTTGAAAGATTTTTTTTCTGACTCCCTTCAGTCAGACTGTAGAGCCAGACTTTATTTTCCTCAGCCGTCCGTTCAAGTTTACTTCCCGGACGTAGCTGGACATTAACAGGTGAACCGCAGTTTTTTAGACTTCTGTCACAGCTCTTAATACCGCTGATAACAACCGAGGCATTGCCATTATTAGAAACAGAAAGTTTGTTATTACTGCTCGCCACCAGAGTATTAAATTTTGTCGCCTCTGGTTGAACAGTAACTATCGTACCAAAGCCCGTTAAAACGGTAACACCGGCATTGATTTGGTCCTGATATGCCTGCATATCTTTATTATCGAGACCAAATCCCTCAGTCTGGTCTGGCACTACCGGAATATAACGTACCCGGTAATATCTTTCTTTATCGCGCGAACCGGTAAACACCAGCCGATTTGTTTGCATACCGTTGGCCGGAATAATCAAACGTGGCGGTGATGAAATGATACCGGTGCCTTTCCCGCTGATTAGCGCATTTTCATCAAGAGGATGTTCAGTGGGTTTGCCGCTGTTTTTATCATAAATAATTTCGCTGACGCTGACCCGGACAAATGCTGTTGCATCGCCAGTATTATATATCCGTTTTGCCAGCGTATTTTTCTGCGCAGAAATATACTCATTTAACGCACCAACATTAATAGCTGGCCCCGCCAGACTGGTATTCACTAGCCCAACGTAAAGCATGGCAAATAAAGCCACACTACCGCTCATGGAAGAAATTTGCATTAGTGTCATCCAGGAAATAATCAATTACACAAAACAGAGGGTGCTTATTACTTATTAAAGTTTAATTTACCGACATACGATAGTCACATAAAAAAGGCTTAAAAAAACTTAATTAAGAGCTTAACGTTTTATTTTCAGAAAGATAAAAAACCATGAGCATAAATATTCCACTCATGGAAAATAAGACTAAAACAAAATCAACCAACCCCTAAAGTAAATAATCTTAAATCGCTTTCAGCGACACCTGCCAAAGATTAATTGAAATATGATAATTCTTAGCTCAACAGGCTTTTAAATATAATTAAAGGAGCACAATAATTTTCTATGTTATTAACGAAAACTGTTACTTGAGAATTGCAAAAATGGACCAGGATAATTCACGTTTTTATTCTGTCGGTGTGATTACAGATTAAGAGTGCGCTATTTCAGCGTGCGCGATAGCCACAACTGATTGCCGCGTACAAGCGGATGCCTGTCGTTGCTGGCGCTATAAACGAAAAAACCCCGACGGCTGGAGAGCAGCGTCGGGGTACATTTCACGGCGGCTGGCATTAAGCCAGAACGGAATTACTGCTGGCTTTCGCGTTCAGCAATAAAGCCCAGTGCTTTATTGATTCGCGCAATGCTGCGGGCCTGGCCAATAGCGTGAACAGTAACGTCCAGCGCCGGAGACTGACCCGCGCCGGTAACGGCAACACGCAGCGGCATACCCACTTTGCCCATCCCGACTTCCAGTTCGTCGGCGGTAGCCTGAATGGCGTGGTGCACATTTTCGGCGCTCCAGTCGGTAATCGCTGCGAGTTTATCGCGCACCACTTCCAGCGGCTGGCGAGCCACCGGACGCAGGTGTTTTTTCGCGGCATCGGCATCGAATTCGTCAAACTCTTCATAGAAGTAGCGGCAGCTTGCGGCCATCTCTTTCAGCGTCTTGCAACGTTCGCCCAGCAGTTTCACCAGCTCGAACAACTGCGGGCCGGTACGCGTGTCGATTTTTTCCTGCTCGATATGCCATTGCAGATGTGTCGCCACATACTGCGGATCCAGAGCATTAATGTAGTGGTGGTTCAGCCACAGCAGTTTATCGGTGTTGAAAGCACTTGCTGATTTGCTCACCGCGCCAAGTGAGAAAAGTTTAATCATCTCTTCGCGGGTGAAGATCTCCTGATCGCCACTCGACCAGCCCAGACGCACCAGATAGTTGAGCAGCGCTTCCGGCAGATAGCCATCATCGCGGTATTGCATCACGCTAACCGCGCCGTGGCGTTTAGAGAGTTTTTTACCGTCGTCGCCGTTGATCATGGAAACGTGTGCGTAGACCGGAACCGGCGCATTCAGCGCTTTCAGGATGTTGATCTGACGCGGCGTGTTGTTGATATGGTCTTCGCCACGAATGACATGCGTGATTTCCATATCCCAGTCATCAACGACAACGCAGAAGTTGTAGGTCGGAGAACCATCAGTACGGCGAATGATCAGATCGTCAAGTTCGAGGTTGCTGAACTCGATCGGACCACGGATCTGATCGTCAAACACCACGGAGCCATCCTGCGGGTTGGCGAAGCGCACAACGCAAGGTTCGTCAGCGGCATGATGCGAATGATCGTGGCGGCAGCGGCCGTCATAGCGTGGTTTTTCACCGTTCACCATCTGCGTTTCGCGCAGTTGCTCCAGACGCTCTTTCGAGCAATAGCATTTATATGCAGTGCCCGCTTTGAGCATTTCATCAATCACCGCGTTGTAGCGATCAAAGCGTTTGGTCTGGAAATACGGGCCTTCATCCCATTCAAGGTTCAGCCAGTTCATGCCATCCATAATGGCTTCGATTGCTTCCGGCGTGGAGCGCTCAAGATCGGTGTCTTCAATACGCAGCACAAACTCACCGCCGTGGTTACGGGCAAACAGCCAGGAGTAGAGAGCAGTACGCGCGCCGCCAACGTGCAGATAGCCAGTGGGGCTTGGCGCGAAGCGAGTTTTGATTTTCATGAATTGGCCTTACGTTTATTAAAGATGCCGACCGTCGGCAATAGCTTAAAAAAGAGTGGGCGATATTCTATCACTGTGGGCTGATTCCTCAATGTTGTTGCCTCATTGAGCGGTGTATCGCGCTATTTTGTTTAGAAATCATGCTCTCGCGACGTATTACTCAGCGGTTTGTTTAATTTTACGACGAACGAACAATTTATTTAGAAAATGCGTTGACTCATTTTCAACTCTCCCTATAATGCGACTCCACACAGCGGGGGTGATTAGCTCAGCTGGGAGAGCACCTCCCTTACAAGGAGGGGGTCGGCGGTTCGATCCCGTCATCACCCACCACATTTTTGTGGTTCCCGCAGTGTAGATAAGAATGAGAAGTGGGTGATTAGCTCAGCTGGGAGAGCACCTCCCTTACAAGGAGGGGGTCGGCGGTTCGATCCCGTCATCACCCACCACTTTCTCGCCAGCGAATTCTTATCAGTGAAGTACCGAAGTGGGTGATTAGCTCAGCTGGGAGAGCACCTCCCTTACAAGGAGGGGGTCGGCGGTTCGATCCCGTCATCACCCACCACTTCGGGTCGTTAGCTCAGTTGGTAGAGCAGTTGACTTTTAATCAATTGGTCGCAGGTTCGAATCCTGCACGACCCACCAATGTAAAAAAGCGCCCTAAAGGCGCTTTTTTGCTTTCTGCCGATCCTGAAGATTCGAACCTGCGGCAGGTTCGAGTCGAACGCAGTGAGACAACGGAGCCGTTTGCGGCGACGGCCCGAAGGGCGAGCGAAGCGAGTCATCCTGCACGACCCACCAATGTAAAAAAGCGCCCTAAAGGCGCTTTTTTGCTTTCTGCGAATAGAGAAGATTCGACAAAATTGTCGGGAACAATTTTGAACAACGCGAAGCGTTGGCCCGAAGGGCGAGTCTCAGGATGAGACGAGTATACCTGCGGCAGGTTCGAGTCGAACGCAGTGAGACAACGGGGCCGTTTGCGGCGACGGCCCGAAGGGCGAGCGAAGCGAGTCATCCTGCACGACCCACCAATGTAAAAATGGCGCTGGCGGCGCTTTTTTTGCTTTCTGCAGTTCCCAAAGATTCACACTTTTACCCAATGGCGGCGAATGCCTTTTCCAGCCTGCAAAACTGCAAACCCTAAAATTTCCTTTAAAGCAGCAGTAAAAACTCACCTGACAGCAATCAAAAAACATCAAAACTGTTTTCTTTTCAATAAGTAAACCTGATAACTTTTATTCATAATTTATCCTTAATGTCCGGATACGATGCTTACTTTGCGAACAACAGTGAACGCCGTTCAAGTCCTAACTGATTACGCCGATAACCCTATTTTAAGGCGAAAAGGAGAGCTCAATGTCCACCATTACAACATCAACTCCATCGATACAAAGTAGTAGCACGAGTAGTAGCAAGGGTAGTAGCGCAGGCAGTTCGTCGACCAGTAATGATATATCTTCGCAAATCAGCCGTATTACTCAGCAGATTGCTAAGCTGACGGACGAATTGAAAAATATTTCCAGCGGTAGCGGCACGACAGAACAGAAAAAAAAGCAACAAGAGTTGATTCAGCAGCAAATCCAACAATTGCAGGCACAGCTAGCTCAGCTTCAGCGTAAACAAGCGCAGGAAGCTGAACAGAAGCAAGCTCAGCAGCAGAGCAAAGCGGAAGGCGTGAATAACCCTTCTGACGAGCATTCGATTGATATTTACGTCTGAGTAAATAACGGATCGTTCTCACGGGCCCGGTTTAAACACCGGGCCTGTTCTTTTACCACTTCCCACAGCGCCTGCGCCGCCCCCGACAACGAACGGTTCTTCCGTCGCACCAGCATAATTTTCCGTTGCATCCCAGGCACCAGCCGTTTCACCGCAAGCTGACTTCCCTGCGGCAATGGCAATGCCAGCGCCGGTAAGATGCTGATACCAATCCCCGCTTCCACCATTGGAAACAGCGTCGCCGGATGACCAATCTCCTGGACAATCGCAGTTTGCAGGGAAAAATGCTGTAACGCCGCGTCAATTAACGGTCGACTTCCTGAAGCATAATCCTGTACCACCAGACGTGCGCCATCAAGCGCGGACCAGGGAACTGCCGCAAGCTGCGCCCACGGATGATCGTTGCGGCAGAGCAGAAAAAAGGGCTCTTCCAGGATCTCTTCACTTTGAAAATCGCTCACCGGACCGGGATCGATCACAATGCCAAAATCCACTTCCCCCTGACGAATGCTCTCCAGTACCCACTGTTGCGGCCTGTCATGCAGTACAAAATCGATCTCCGGATAGCGCTGGTTACTGCTGGCGATGCACTGCGGGATCAGGTGCGCGGAAATGGTCTGGCTGGCGGCCACACGTACGGTACCGGTTAATTGCTGGCCGACGCGCCCGGCTTCGCGTAGCGTGCTGCTAAGCTCATCTAACAAGCGCTCCAGCCGCAAAGCCAGTTGCTGGCCCGCTTCGGTCAGCACTACTTCACGGGTAGTGCGATCGAGAAGACGCACGCCGGTTTGCAACTCCAGCTCTTTCACACTGTGGCTGACGGCAGACTGGCTCAGGCCAATGATGTCCCCTGCCCGGCTAAAACTTTTGGCCTGCGCGACGGTGACAAAAACGCGTAGCTGACGTAATGAGTAATTCATCTGATTAATTCATGAATGGATGCAATAAATCAATTTTATTTCTCAAAGGAGAAAAAGCACAATAGCGGCATCGACTTTCAGGAGTGCACATGAAACTTTTTCGAATTCTTGACCCTTTTACCCTCACGCTGGTGTGTACCGTTCTGCTGGCCTCTTTCTTCCCTGCGCGCGGCGGGTTTGTTCCTTTCTTTGAAGGGCTAACAACCGCCGCTATTGCGCTGCTGTTTTTTATGCATGGCGCGAAACTGTCACGCGAAGCGATCATTGCAGGCGGTAGCCACTGGCGTTTGCATCTGTGGGTGATGTGCAGCACCTTTGTGCTTTTCCCGGCACTCGGCGTGCTGTTTGTCTGGTGGTCGCCGGTGAATGTCAGCCAGGAGTTGTATACCGGCTTCCTCTATCTGTGCATTTTGCCCGCCACAGTGCAGTCGGCGATTGCCTTTACCTCACTGGCGGGCGGTAACGTTGCTGCCGCCGTGTGTTCTGCATCGGCCTCCAGCTTGTTGGGGATCTTCCTCTCGCCGTTGCTGGTCGGCTTGCTGATGAATCTGCACGGCGCCGGGGGCAGCCTCGAACAAGTGGGCAAGATCATGCTGCAATTGCTGCTGCCGTTTGTGCTTGGTCACCTGTCACGTCCGTGGACCGGCGCATTTGTGGCAAAACATAAAAAATGGATTTCAAAAACCGACCAGACTTCGATCCTGCTGGTGGTTTACTCCGCGTTCAGCGAAGCGGTGGTGAACGGTATCTGGCATAAGGTGGGCGTCGGTTCACTGCTGTTTATCGTGGCCGCAAGCCTCGTACTGCTGGCGATTGTCATCATGGTGAACATCGCGGTGGCGCGGAAGTGCGGCTTTAACAAAGCGGATGAAATTACCATTGTGTTCTGCGGTTCGAAGAAGAGTCTCGCCAACGGTATCCCGATGGCGAACATTCTCTTCCCGACTTCAGTGATTGGCATGATGGTGCTGCCGCTGATGATCTTCCACCAGATCCAGTTGATGGTTTGCGCCGTGCTGGCCCGCCGCTACAAACGCCAGGCGGAGCAACAGCAGGCGCAGGAAGCGGCAAAAGCCTAGCCGCGCTTCAGGGGCTGCACCAGATGGCTCAGCCCCTCGGTTTTGATAAGCAGGGTAATCTGCATCAACTCGCCCAGTCGCCCGGCAGGAAACTCATCTTTCCGGGCGAACCACAGCAAATACTCTTCCGGCAAATCAATCAGCCGTCGCCCTTGGTATTTACCAAAGGGCATTACGGTGTTGGCGATGTCGACGAGCTGTTCTTTTTCCATTTATTCCCCCAGCAGCCGGATCATCTCCGCTTCATCAATCACAGCGATCCCCAGTTCCTGCGCTTTTGCCAGTTTTGAACCTGCCGCTTCCCCGGCGATCACCAGATCGGTTTTTTTCGACACGCTACCGGCCACTTTGGCACCCAGTGCCGTCAGACGAGCTTTGGCCTCATCGCGAGAGAGCTGGCTAAGGCTACCGGTCAGCACCACCGTTTTACCGGCAAACGGGCTGTCGATCTCTTCAGCATTGACCACTAACGGCGCAGGCCAGTGAATACCCACTTCGCCAACCAATTGCGCGATGACTTCGCGGTTACTCTCTTCATTGAAGAAGTTGTTCACGTGCTTCGCGACCACAACGCCGACATCGGGTACTTTTTGTAGCTCATCCACCGATGCCGCCATCAGCGCATCCAGCGTACCAAAATACGCCGCCAGCCCAGCCGCCGTGGCCTCACCGACTTCGCGGATCCCCAGCGCATAGAGGAACCGGGCAAACGTCGTCTCTTTGGCGTTTTCCAGCGCAGTAATGATATTTTGCGCCGATTTTGGCCCCATGCGATCCAGACCGGTCAGCTTGCCCGCCGTCAGACGGAACAGATCAGCAGGCGTCTGGACATACTCTTTCTCTACCAGTTGGTCGATGATTTTATCGCCCATGCCGTCCACGTCCATCGCGCGGCGGGAGACAAAATGTTTAAGCGCTTCTTTGCGCTGGGCGCCGCAAATTAAGCCGCCGGTACAGCGGGCGACGGCTTCGCCTTCAACACGCTCCACATCGGAACCACATACCGGGCAATGTTGCGGAAACACGATATCATGGTGAGTCTCCTCATCATCTTGCTTCTCTAAAACCTTAACTATCTGAGGTATAACATCTCCGGCTCGACGAACTATAACCCAATCATTTATTTTTAAGCCTAGATTCCGAATTACATCTTCATTGTGAAGAGTCACATTGCTTACGGTTACACCACCGACATATACAGGGCTGAGCCGAGCAACTGGAGTTATGGCCCCCGTTCTTCCAACCTGAAAATCAACACCAAGAACACGAGTTGTTTTTTCTTGAGCAGGGAATTTGTATGCGATAGCCCACCTAGGAGCTTTCGCGATGTAACCTAATATCTCCTGCTGGTTCCTATCATTAACTTTTATAACGATCCCATCGATGTCAAACTCCATGTAAGGTCTACGTAACTCTATGCGATTGTAGTAATCCATCACATCGTTAATGTTATCGTACACTTTGACATCATCACTTACAGGGATCCGCCATTTCCGAAACAATTGTAAAATTTCATACTGACCGTCAGGCAGTGCACCGCCATCAACAACACCATACCCGTAACAATAAAAATAAAGATTTCTTTTGCTTACGACTGAAGGATCTAATAAACGGAGGGTGCCTGCTGCTGCATTTCTAGGATTAACAAAAAGCTTACTACCATCTTTACGAGCTTTGTCATTAAGTTCATTGAACTTATCTTTAGGTAGGATTATCTCTCCTCTAATCTCCAGCCGTTCAGGGATGTTATTCCCATGTAAAACCAACGGTACTGATTTTATTGTCTTAACATTTGCTGTCACATCTTCGCCTTGCTCTCCATCGCCTCTCGTAACAGCACTAACAAACTGGCCTGCTTCATAGAGAATACTGACAGCTAAACCATCAAGTTTGAGCTCACAGCAGTAGCTCAGTTTGTTATGTATTTTTTGTCTTATGCGGGAGTCGAATGCTAAAAATCCTTTTTCCTCAAAAACATTGTCTAAGGAAAGCATAGGAATTTGGTGCTTAACCTTTTTAAACCCGTTAGTAACAGGTGCTCCAACACGTTGGCTGGGTGAATTAGCAGTCACAAACTCAGGGTTACTTATTTCAAGTTCTATTAGTTTTTTCATCAAGTTATCGTATTGCTCATCCGTAATTTCAGGATCAGCCAAAACATGATACCTATGCTCATGATATCTAAGCTCGTTACGAAGTTTATCGATTTCTTTAAGTATCTCTGTCTTGTTCATAACATAACCATCAATGATAAAAAACCCCCGACAGGCGGGGGTTCTGGAGTGGGATATTCGTGGTCAATCCATTACGCGTTGGCGTCTTTAACCTCGCGAATACGATCCTGGTATTCACGCAATTTCTGCGGCGTCATCATCCTGCGCTGATCGTCAAGCACCACACCGCCCACTTCGTCGGCAATATGTTGCGCGGATTGCAGCATCAGTTTGAAGTTTTGCAGTTCATCACCGTAGGACGGCACCTGCATAAAGATCGTGACGCCAGGCGTGGCCAGCTCGCCCATCGTTTCAACATCAAACGTTCCCGGGTTAACCATGTTGGCCAGGCTGAAGAGCGCCGGGCCGCTGCCGTCCGGGCTGAGATGGCGATGGAAAATACTCATATCGCCAAATTTAAACCCGGCCTGCAAAATACTGTTCAGCAACACTTCGCCGTTGAGCGTGCTGCCATGATGTGCAGCGACGTTCATGATAATGACGGTTTCTTTGCGCTGCGGTTTTTCCTGCGGCGTTTCGATAACCGGTTCCGGCTCTTGCTGCGGCGCAGGTTGATGAGCCTGCGGCTGTGGCTGATGATGGGGCTGCTGCGGCGCTTGATACTGCGGTGCGTGCTGCTGCGGAGCTACTGGCTGCGCGGTTGGGCGAACAGGCTGTTGCTCAAACGCCGGTGCCTGCACTTGCGGACGCTCTGGCTGATGCGGCTGATTCCTGGATTGCGGCGCATGGTGCGGTGGCTCTTCGGGTTGAACCGGTACAGACGGACGCGGCTGCGCCGACGCGTAAGGCGGCTGATATTGATGTTGCGGAGACTGACGCGGCGCATCCTGCTCGTTACCCGATCCTGGCGCGTGATTCACTTTGTGAACGCGAACTTCACCCACGCCTTCGTCTTCATCGACATCCTCGTCATCTAAATCGTCGTCGTCACGTCGCGACTTCATGCGTTTTAATGGGCGATCGCGGAACATTGAGGAACGTTCTTTACGGCTGGTCCAGAAACCGTGAACCAGTAAAGCGATTATGGCGATCGCGCCAACAATGATTAATATCAGACGCAAATCCTGCATCATTATATTCTCTGTTGTTCTAACACCTTGCCACCACGGCAAACATTTACTCACTAAGAGTATTTGCCGATTACGTCAAGTGCAAGTGTGCTCGTGGGTTTCACCGCATAAAGATGAACTAAATTGTGCTTTTTGCTGTTTTTTCGAACATTTCTGAACAGGTTTCGCCGCCCGGATGAATATTATAAGCTGCCGTGCGAGGATCATCAGAAAAGGAGTATAGCCAGATTATGGTTTCATCGTCCCAGGGCACTGCTCGCAGTGGCCTCTTTTATTTTACTCAGGGCTGGAAACTGGTCACGCTGCCAGGTATTCGTCGCTTTGTTTTTCTGCCATTGCTGGTCAATATCGTGTTGATGGGCGGCGCTTTCTGGTGGCTGTTTTCCCGTCTCGACGCCTGGATCCCTTCATTAATGAGTCATGTGCCCGACTGGCTACAATGGTTGAGCTATCTGTTATGGCCGATCGTGGTGATCTCCATTTTGCTGGTGTTTGGTTACTTTTTCTCTACACTGGCCAACTGGATTGCGGCGCCGTTTAACGGCCTGCTCGCCGAGCAGTTGGAAGCGCGTTTAACGGGCGCGACGCCGCCGGATATCGGCGTTTTTGGTGTGCTGAAAGATGTACCGCGGATTATGAAGCGCGAATGGCAAAAGCTGGCCTGGTATCTGCCGCGCGCACTTCTCCTGCTGATCCTCTACTTTATCCCCGGTATCGGGCAAACCGTTGCGCCGGTATTATGGTTCCTCTTCAGCGCGTGGATGCTGGCAATTCAGTACTGCGATTACCCGTTCGATAACCATAAAGTCCCGTTCAAGGCGATGCGCATCGCCCTGCGTGAACGCAAAATCATCAATATGCAATTTGGCGCGTTGACCAGCTTGTTCACGATGATCCCCGTACTTAACCTGGTGGTCATGCCTGTTGCTGTGTGTGGCGCGACAGCGATGTGGGTCGATTGCTATCGTGAAAAACACGCCGCCTGGCGCTGAGGAATTATTCCGTTTCTTATTCCATACTGGTAACCATTATTTCACCTCAGCATATAGATATGCGATTTCTTTACTTCCCCATCACGGGTAAGTGCGTATGCTGAGGTGGTTCCCAAATTTCATACAGTTAAGGACAGGACAGGCTATGAGTAAGATTTTTGAAGACAACTCGTTGACGATTGGTCATACGCCGCTGGTTCGACTGAACCGCATCGGTAACGGACGTATCCTGGCTAAGGTCGAATCCCGCAACCCAAGCTTCAGCGTAAAATGCCGTATCGGTGCCAATATGATTTGGGATGCCGAAAAACGCGGCGTACTGAAGCCGGGCGTCGAGCTGGTTGAACCCACCAGTGGTAACACCGGTATCGCTCTGGCGTACGTTGCTGCCGCTCGCGGCTACAAACTGACGCTGACCATGCCGGAAACCATGAGTATAGAACGCCGTAAGCTGCTGAAAGCGCTGGGCGCGAACCTGGTTCTGACCGAAGGCGCGAAAGGCATGAAAGGCGCGATTCAGAAAGCAGAAGAAATTGTCGCCAGCGATCCGGCAAAATATCTGCTGCTTCAGCAGTTCAGCAATCCGGCAAACCCGGAAATTCACGAAAAAACCACCGGCCCGGAAATCTGGGAAGATACCGATGGTCAGGTAGATGTTTTCATCTCCGGCGTCGGTACCGGCGGTACGCTGACAGGCGTAACGCGCTTTATTAAAAACACCAAAGGGAAAACCGATCTGATTACGGTCGCAGTTGAACCAACCGACTCTCCGGTTATCTCTCAGGCGCTGGCAGGCGAAGAGCTGAAGCCTGGCCCGCATAAAATTCAGGGTATCGGTGCCGGCTTTATCCCTGGCAACCTGGATCTGAAACTGATCGATAAAGTGGTTAAGATCACCAACGAAGAGGCGATCAGTACTGCGCGTCGTCTGATGGAGGAAGAAGGTATTCTGGCAGGCATCTCTTCCGGCGCAGCCGTTGCAGCAGCACTGAAGTTGCAGGAAGACGAATCCTTTACCAATAAAAATATTGTGGTTATCCTTCCGTCTTCAGGCGAGCGTTATCTGAGCACGGCTTTGTTTGCCGATCTTTTCACTGAAAAAGAATTGCAACAGTGATGCCAGATTGTAAATAAAGCGCAAAAAAGCACCCGTCGAGGTGCTTTTTTGTGGCGTATATCAAATTTTCACCCCTCCTGGCATTGCTTGAAAACTCCTGGTCTGGTATTTAACCATCACATTTATTTTGAAGCGCGAAATTAATCGAAGTGAGATTTCAGACTGCTGAATCGATTTTATGATTTGGTTCAATTCTGGCTTTCGCGGCATAATGTTTAATGACGAGCGAAACGTCAACGGCCAGAAGCGCCCACGCCGGATAGCACAGGTGAACTTCTGTACCTTTTCCCGTTGCGTCAGCGCTAACAATACAGGCTAAAGTCAAGCCTCCAGGCTAGACTTTAGTTCCACAACACTAAACCTATAAGTTGGGGAAATACAATGTTCCAGCAAGAAGTAACTATTACCGCTCCGAACGGTCTGCACACCCGCCCTGCTGCTCAGTTTGTCAAAGAAGCGAAAGGCTTCTCTTCTGAAATCACTGTGACTTCCAACGGCAAAAGCGCCAGCGCGAAAAGCCTGTTCAAACTGCAAACTCTGGGCCTGACTCAAGGTACTGTTGTGACGTTGACCGCTGAAGGCGAAGACGAGCAAAAAGCAGTAGAACATCTGGTTAAGCTGATGGCAGAGCTCGAGTAAGTTTTACTTACCGGTTCTTTTCAAGATCAGTCACAAGTAAAGGTAGGGTTATGATTTCAGGCATTTTAGCATCCCCGGGTATCGCTTTCGGCAAAGCACTGCTGCTGAAAGAAGACGAAATAGTCATCGACCGGAAGAAAGTTTCTGCCGACAAGGTTGACCAGGAAGTTGAGCGTTTTCTGAGCGGTCGTGCCAAGGCATCGGCACAGCTTGAAGCGATCAAAACGAAAGCGGGTGAAACTTTCGGTGAAGAAAAAGAAGCCATCTTCGAAGGGCACATCATGCTGCTGGAAGATGAGGAGCTGGAGCAGGAAATCATAGCCCTGATTAAAGATAAGAGCATGACTGCCGACGCTGCGGCGCATGAAGTTATCGAAGGTCAGGCTACCGCCCTGGAAGAGCTGGATGACGAATACCTGAAAGAGCGTGCGGCTGACGTGCGCGATATCGGTAAGCGTCTGCTGCGCAACATTCTGGGCATGCCGATCATTGACCTGAGCGCGATTCAGGAAGAAGTCATTCTGGTTGCAGCGGATCTGACCCCGTCAGAAACAGCCCAGTTGAACCTGAAAAAAGTGCTCGGTTTTATCACCGATATCGGTGGCCGTACTTCCCACACCTCCATCATGGCGCGCTCTCTTGAGCTGCCTGCAATTGTGGGTACCGGTAGCGTCACCACGCAGGTGAAAAATGGCGACTATCTGATCCTCGATGCGGTTAATAACAAAGTGTACGTTAACCCGAGCGACGACGAGATCGAAACCCTGCGTGCTGCGCAGGCTCAGGTTGCGGAAGAAAAAGCCGAGCTGGCGAAACTGAAAGACCTGCCGGCAATCACCCTTGATGGTCATCAGGTTGAAGTCTGTGCCAACATCGGTACTGTTCGCGATGTCGCGGGCGCAGAGCGCAATGGCGCTGAAGGTGTTGGTCTGTACCGTACCGAATTCCTGTTCATGGACCGCGACGCACTGCCGACTGAAGAAGAGCAGTTTGAAGCCTACAAAGCGGTAGCTGAAGCCTGTGGCTCTCAGGCCGTTATTGTACGTACCATGGACATTGGCGGCGATAAAGAGCTGCCGTACATGAATTTCCCGAAAGAAGAGAACCCGTTCCTCGGCTGGCGCGCCGTGCGTATCGCGATGGATCGCAAAGAGATCCTGCGCGATCAGGTTCGCGCTATTCTGCGCGCTTCTGCTTTCGGCAAACTGCGCATTATGTTCCCGATGATCATCTCTGTTGAAGAAGTGCGTGCACTGAAAAAAGAGATCGAAATCTACAAACAGGAACTCCGTCAGGAAGGTAAAGCATTTGACGAGAGCATTGAGATTGGCGTAATGGTGGAAACCCCAGCCGCTGCGACTATTGCTCGTCATCTGGCCAAAGAAGTTGATTTCTTTAGTATCGGTACCAATGATTTAACGCAGTACACCCTGGCAGTTGACCGTGGTAATGATATGATCTCGCATCTTTACCAGCCGATGTCACCGTCAGTACTCACCCTGATCAAGCAAGTTATTGATGCTTCTCATGCAGAAGGCAAATGGACTGGCATGTGCGGTGAGCTTGCTGGCGATGAACGTGCTACACTTCTGTTGCTGGGGATGGGTCTGGATGAATTCAGTATGAGTGCCATTTCTATCCCGCGCATTAAGAAGATTATCCGTAACACAAACTTCGAAGATGCGAAGGTGTTAGCAGAGCAGGCTCTTGCTCAACCGACAACGGACGAGTTAATGATGCTGGTTAACAAGTTCATTGAAGAAAAAACAATCTGCTAATCCACGAGATGCGGCCCAAATTACTGCTTAGGAGAAGATCATGGGTTTGTTCGATAAACTGAAATCTCTGGTTTCTGATGATAAAAAAGACACCGGAACCATTGAGATTGTTGCCCCACTTTCTGGCGAAATCGTCAATATTGAAGATGTGCCGGATGTGGTGTTCGCTGAAAAAATCGTTGGTGATGGCATCGCTATCAAACCGACCGGCAATAAAATGGTTGCTCCGGTTGATGGTACTATCGGCAAAATCTTTGAAACCAACCATGCCTTCTCTATCGAATCCGATAGCGGCATTGAACTGTTCGTTCACTTCGGTATCGACACCGTTGAACTGAAAGGCGAAGGCTTCAAACGCATCGCGGAAGAAGGCCAGCGCGTGAAAGTTGGCGACCCGGTAATCGAATTTGATCTGCCGTTGCTGGAAGAGAAAGCTAAGTCAACTCTGACTCCGGTTGTTATCTCCAACATGGACGAAATCAAAGAGCTGATTAAACTTTCTGGTAGCGTCACCGTGGGTGAAACCCCGGTTATCCGCATCAAAAAATAAGCTCAATGCATAAAAAAATGGCGCCTGCGGGCGCCATTTTTATTGGCTAGCACGGCGGTAAGATGAGCTCGTCGTAACCTTTCTCCAGCGTATAGCCCATTACCTGCACCACTCTGTTCCCTGCTGCGCGAACGGCCACATCCAGCTTATTTCCCTGAATAACGCCGCTGACCAGCTCGGAGCAAAACAGATCGCCAGTGCCTTTCAAATCCGTTTCGACACGCGGATAGCCACTGACGGTAACCTCATCCGCCGTCACCAGCACCACATGTATCTGACCGCCATCTTCATCCACCGGCGCACTGGTTATCGCCACCCAGTGCAGAGTCGCAGACAGCAGCCCTTTTGCCGCAGCGATAGCGCTTTGCAGATCCCGGCACGGTTTGCCGCTGAGAATTTCCAGTTCAAACACGTTCGGCGTGATCCCCTGCGCCAGCGGCAACAAATGTTCGCGGTAGGCCTGAGGAATTTCCTCTTTTACATAGATGCCGCTGTCAGTATCACCAATAACCGGATCGACCAGAATCAATAGCTGTGGGTGTTTCTCCCGTAGCGCTTTAAGCCACGTTGCCAGCAGTGCAATCTGACTGGCACTTCCCATATAGCCTGTGGTTACCGCTTTCAGCGTACGCAAAACGTCGCGCTCTTCCAACGCTTGCAGGTAACCGCTAAACCATTCATCCGGGATCACACCACCGTAAAAGGTATCGTAATGCGGCGTATTGCTGAACAGCACTGTCGGCACGGCCAGCACATTGAGATTGTGCTGGCGAATATTTGGCACCGCAATGCTGTTGCCAACGCTGCCGTACACAACCTGAGACTGCACCGCAACGATATCAGCCTGCTGCGCCCGGGTTTTATCCCGAAACAGGATCATCTCCATCCTCTCTTCCTTAACGGGTTAAATCCCCGCGCCCTGCGAATAACTCTCTTCACCAAACACGCCGGTGGAGAGGTAACGATCGCCGCGATCGCAGATAATAGCGACGATCACTGCGCCTGGCGTACTTTTCGCCACGCGCAATGCGCCCGCTACCGCGCCGCCAGAACTGACGCCGCAGAAGATCCCCTCCTGAACCGCCAGCGCGCGCATGGTATTTTCCGCCTCGCGTTGGTGGATATCCAGAACCTCATCCACCAGCGCGGCGTTAAAAATGCCCGGCATATATTCGGCAGGCCAGCGGCGAATGCCAGGAATGCTGCTCCCCTCTTCCGGTTGCAGCCCAACAATAGTGACGGGTTTATCCTGTTCACGCAGAAAACGCGACACGCCGGTGATAGTACCGGTTGTTCCCATGCTGGAGACAAAATGGGTGATCCGCCCGGCAGTCTGCTGCCAGATTTCCGGACCGGTAGTGGTGTAATGGGCGTAGGGGTTATCCGGGTTGTTGAATTGATCGAGCAGCTTGCCCTCGCCGCGAGCGGCCATTTCCAGCGCCAGATCGCGCGCGCCTTCCATTCCTTGCTCTTTGGTGACCAGAATCAGCTCTGCGCCATAAGCGCGCATTGCCGCACGCCGTTCCTGACTCATGTTGTCCGGCATCAGCAATTTCATGCGATAGCCTTTCAGCGCAGCAATCATCGCCAGTGCGATCCCGGTATTGCCGCTGGTAGCTTCAATCAGCACATCCCCGGGCTTAATCTCTCCGCGCTTTTCCGCCTGCACAATCATCGACAGTGCGGCGCGATCTTTGACCGATCCTGCGGGATTATTACCTTCCAGTTTGACCCAGATTTCGCTGCCGTTATCCGGCGTCAGACGTTGCAATTTAACCAGCGGTGTATTGCCGATGGTATCTTCTAATGTATTCACAGTTCCTGCTCAATAAAAAAGCCGGGTAGCGCTACGCTTACCCGGCCTACAAAGCAGTGCTGATGCAGATATTGTAGGCCCGGTAATCAAGGAGCTACCGGGCGATAGACATGCTGCTTAACCTATCAGGCAGTTTCCGCCAGAGCAAGCTCTGTACCGGCTTCAATACGTTCATTGCCGTTATACAACCGCGCATGCTGCAAACCGACAAACAGGCGCTCGCCGCGCTGTGGCGGCTGTTCATCGCGCATCACAACGGTGAGAGGTTCAGGGTTCCAGCCGAGCGGCTGCACCACCAGTTGGGTATAGTGCCCTTTCGGGCTGGCTTCCAGCACCTGCACCGGCAGTGGAGAATCCAGGCTGGTGCGGCGGCTGATATCCACTTCCCAGGGGCGCAAAAACAGATCCACTTCGCCCTGCCAGGCGGGTGTATAACCCAGCGGCCAGCGATGTGCGCCCACCTGGAACTGCCCGCCCGTCACCGTGCCTTTCAGGCGATTGACCTCGCCCATAAACTCCAGCACAAAGCGGGTCGCCGGTTCACGCCACACCTGATCCGGCGCATCAGCCTGTTCAATGTTCCCCTGGCTCATCACCACCACGCGGTCGGCCACTTCCGTCGCCTCTTCCTGGTCGTGAGTGACGAACACACTGGTAAATTTTAGCTCTTCATGCAACTGACGCAGCCAGCGACGCAGCTCTTTACGCACCTGCGCATCCAGCGCGCCAAACGGTTCATCCAGCAGCAGGATCTGCGGCTCTACCGCCAACGCACGCGCCAACGCCACACGCTGTTTCTGTCCGCCGGAAAGCTGTGCCGGATAGCGTTCGGCCAGATGAGCAAGCTGCACCATCTCCAGCAATTGCGTCACTTTGGCTTTGATTGCCGCGGCGTTCGGCCGTTCGCGACGCGGCAGCACTGTCAGCCCAAAAGCGATGTTGTCGAACACCGTCATATGGCGGAACAGCGCATAGTGCTGAAACACAAAACCAACGCGGCGATCGCGGGCATGCAGCCGGCTTACGTCCGTTCCGTGAAAACGAATACGACCGCTGGTCTGGTGCTCCAGCCCGGCGATAATGCGCAGCAGCGTGGTCTTCCCGGAACCAGACGGCCCCAGCAGCGCCACCATTTGCCCGGAAGGGATATCCAGCGAGATATCATTCAGCACCAGGGTGCGACCAAAAGACTTCTTAATATTGGCAATCTCAATGCTCATGATTTCCCTCCTGTTGCTGGCGTTTTTCATGGTTGTTCAAACGCCACTGCAACGCACTCTTCAAAAACAGTGTCAAAATAGCCATCAGGGTCAGCAGGGCGGCGGCGGTAAAGGCACCCACCGTGTTGTAGTCCTGCTCCAGCAACTCAATTTGTAGCGGCAGCGACAGCGTTTCACCGCGAATCGAACCGGAGACCACCGAGACCGCGCCAAACTCGCCAATCGCGCGCGCATTGGTCAGCACCACGCCATACAGCAGCGCCCAGCGGATATTCGGCAGCGTTACGCGGCGAAACATCTGCCAGCCGCTGGCACCCAGCAGGATTGCCGCTTCATCTTCCTGGCTCCCCTGGCTCAGCATCACCGGAACTAGCTCGCGCACAACAAACGGACAGGTAACGAAAATGGTGACCAGCGCCATGCCCGGCCAGGCAAACATAATTTGCAGGTTATGCGCATCCAGCCAGCCGCCAAGCGGGCCATTCGAACCGTAAAACAGCAGATAAATCAGACCCGCAACCACTGGCGAAACCGCAAACGGAATATCCAGTAATGTCAGTAAAAGCTGGCGACCGGGAAAGTTAAAGCGTGTCACCAGCCACGCCAGCAGCGTGCCAAACACGAGGTTAACCGGTACGGTGATCAGCGCAATCAACACCGTCAGCCAGATGGCATGCAGCATGTCGGCATTCGCCAGGTTTTCCAGCACCGGTACCAGCCCTTTGCTGAAAGCCTTCACGAAGATATATATCATCGGCACGACAAGGATAAACGCAGAGAGCAAAACCCCCGCGGTAATCAGAAATATTTTCCCCCAGTTCACCTGAGGTTTGTCATAGCGTTTCAATTCGGTTATTTCCGCCATTAGTGACCTACCACACGCTGGCCAAAACGGCTTTGCAGGGTGTTGATGGAAAACAGCAGCAGCAGCGACGCCGCGAGGATCACCGAAGCAATCGCGCTCGCCGCCGGGTAATCAAACTCCTGCAAACGAACAAAAATCATCAGCGAGGTGACTTCGGTCTTCCAGGCAATGTTACCGGCAATAAAGATCACCGCGCCAAATTCGCCGAGACTGCGAGTGAACGACAGCGCCACGCCCGCCATCAACGCCGGAGAAAGTTCCGGCAGCACGACGCGACGAAAGCTCTGCCAGCGCGTTGCGCCGAGGGTTTCCGCCGCTTCTTCGTATTCCGGCCCCAGCTCCTCCAGCACCGGCTGGATGGTGCGCACCACAAACGGGATGCTGGTAAAGGCCATGGCGACTGCGATGCCAAGCCAGGTGTAAGTCACTTTGATATCGAACTTCGCCAGCCACTCGCCATAAAACCCGTTCACGGAGAACAGCGACGCCAGCGTTAAACCGGCCACCGCAGTCGGCAGTGCAAACGGCAGGTCAATCAGCGCGTCCAGCAGCGTACGCCCCGGAAAACGGTAACGGGTGAGGATCCAGGCCATCAGCAGACCAAAAACGCCGTTAAAAGCGGATGCCACAAACGCCGACAGCAAAGTGACTTTATAAGCCGCCACCACCTGCGGGTCGGTGACCACTTGCCAGTATTGCGACCAGCTCATTTGCGCCAGTTGCATTACCAGAGCACTCAGCGGCAACAGCAATACCAGACAAACAAAAAACAGGCTGCTGCCGAGGCTTAAACCAAACCCCGGCAACACACGTTTTGCGGTTCCTGCAAACATCACTTACGCCCCGCCGCCAGTAACTTGTCCAGCTCGCCGCCGCTGGCGAAGTGGGTTTTCATCACATCAGGCCAGGAGCCAAATTTGTCTTCCACGCGGAACAGCGCGGTCTGCGGGAATTTATCCGCCAGCTTCGCCATCACTTCCGGATTATTCACGCGGTAGTAGTAATCGGTGATGATGGTTTGCGCCTGCGGGCTGTAGAGCCAGTTGAGGTACGCTTTCGCGGCCTTTTCCGTCCCGTTGGCTTTAACATTTTTATCGACCCAGGCCACCGGGAATTCCGCCAGGATGTTGACCTTCGGCACCACCACTTCAAAACCCTGCGCTTCGTACTGTTTGCGGATGTTGTTGACTTCGGATTCAAAGGAAATCAGCACATCGCCAAGACCGCGCTCAACGAACGTGGTGGTTGCGCCGCGACCGCCGGTATCGAACACTTCGACGTTTTTCAAAAACTGCGTCATAAACTGTTCAGTTTTCGCTTTATCGCCGCCGTCCGCCTGATCCGCTGCGCCCCACGCCGCCAGATAAGTGTAACGGGCATTACCAGAGGTTTTCGGGTTCGGGAAAATCAGTTTTACGTCGGAACGCACCAGGTCGCTCCACTCGTGGATATTCTTCGGATTGCCTTTACGAACGAGAAACGCCATCGTCGAATAGAACGGTGAACTGTTGTTCGGTAAACGGCTTTGCCAGTCCGCCGGGATCAAGTTGCCTTTGTCGTGCAGGATCTGCACATCCGTTACCTGGTTATAGGTAACGACATCCGCTTTCAGCCCCTGCAAAATCGCCAGCGCCTGTTTTGACGAACCAGCATGAGATTGTTTGATCGTCAGCTTATCGCCAGCGTTATCTTTCGCCCATTGCTGTTCAAACGGTGTATTCAGCGCCGCAAAGAGCTCGCGTGACACATCATAAGAGCTGTTTAGCAGTTCCGTCGCCTGTGCCTGCGCCGCCCACAGCGTCATTGCTGCCAGCGTCAGATATCCTTTTTTCAGTAAGTTAACGGCCATTGCGCACCCTTATAAGCTGATGACTCCACAACCCTCAGTTTATTTATAACGGGTGTGAAACCAGTAACGGTTTTATATACCATTTGGTGATTTGGAATCATAAAAGAGTATAAGCAGAAAGGAGTATGGCCGGGTCTCCCCGGCCAGGAAGGAAGCCGGATATTACAGCGACAGCAGCTTATCGAGCGACGGCGCAAAATAGTAACCGCCTGTTACCGGACGGGTGAAACGCAGCATTGCATCGCGTTTGCCATCAGTATCGCCAAACATGCTCAGCAGTTGCTGTTCAATGTTGTAAAGACGCGCACAGTAAGTACAGAAGTAAAGGCCGTGCGTGCCGCTGGCGGTGCCGTACGGCAGGCTCTGGCGCACAATTTTCAGCCCTTTGCCGTCCTCTTTCAGATCGACACGGGTCAGGTGCGAGGTAACCGGACGCGCATCGCCGTCGATCTCTTCATTCGCCTCTTTGGTGCGGCCAATCATCATCTCCTGATCGGCAACGCTCATACGGTTGAGCTGCTTCAGATTGTGCTCCCAGCGCTGCACCATCACATACGTGCCGCCAGCGTCGACGCCATCCTGAATAATCGCCACTTCGCGGCGCTTCTCATCGCCTGCCGGGTTTTCCGTACCGTCGACAAAGCCGCTCAGATCGCGATCTTCCACCCAACGGAAGCCGTGTGTCTCTTCTTTCACCTCGATAGCATCGCCAAACGCTTCCAGCGCGGCCTGGGCGACAGAAAAATTCACATCATGGCGCAGGGAGAGAATATGGATCAGCACATCATGCTGCGTGGCGGGAGCCAGACCTTTGCCGTAAGAGGGGAAATCTTTCAGCTCCTCTGCGCCTTGCGGGCCGTTCAGCGCGCGCCATGCGTTGTTACCGAAGGCTACCGTCGCCCCCAACGCCGCATCGGGAAATTTTTGCTGAAAAGTTGCCAGCTTATCGACAAAAACTTTACTGCCCGCGCGCAGGGCATCTGTGTCCCCTTTGACGCTGGCTTCAATCCAAATCGCTGCACGGCAGTGTTCCGGCAAAATGCCGCTTTGCACCTGAGACATCACTCCTCCTGGAAAAAACAAGCCACACATGCGTGGCGATAAGCGCGCTATTGTACCGTCTTTTCGCCACGTCGCGGCGCGTTGCGATCAAATTATCGGCGCCATACCAGCTTGCTTAATTTCCAGTTTTTCAGGGTGTCATCAGAAGGCATTAACCCTTCAGGACCGCTCCATTCGCCAGTAAAGACATAGCTAATGTGCTGGCTGCCCGGCGCTTTACATTCAACGCCAGTACTGTCATCGCCCGCCCCTTTCACACAGTTGCCAAACGCCTTATCAAACACGGCGCTAAACGGTGTGCCGATTTTCACGCCTTTGTCGGTGGCGATATCGCTATCCAGCACATCAATGCGGCTCACCGCGCCATTTTCGCCGTTAACAACCAGCGCCAGTTGGGTATCTTTCAGCGCTTCGAAATAACGGACAATGCTGCCATTTTCCGTTTTCATGCCGCTACGCAGATGGTAGTCGCCGCTTAACGCATCATTAATGGCCTGCTCATCAAGCGGCGTGCTGGCAGTAATTTTGCCGACGCCGTTTTCGCTCACTTCGATCGAGGAACCAAACCAGTTCCACGGATACGCAGCCGACCAATTCACAGACGCGAGTGTTGAGCAGCCGGTCAATGCCAGCGGCAGCACACAAATAAAAGTACGCAGGGATTTCATGCACCGTTCCTTTTTTTCATTTAACGCCAGTTGGAGTCGCTGGCGGGCAAAAAGTGCCGTTCATTCATCTGAGGAATAAAAACAGGCGCGCAGACGGCGGGACGTCGCCAGCCACCAGAGAATAAAGAGGTCGATAACCAGCAGTGAAAACCCAATACCAGAGAGCGCTTCGCCGCTGAACCAGCGCGAAGGCAGCCACAGCACCAGTGCCAACTGTACCAGCAGCATTAATGGGTAGTTCGCACGCCAGAGACGCGGGTGATGCTCACGGCGCGCGCTGAGAAAAAAAGCCAGCGCCGCAGGCAAGCCGGGCAATAAGCCCAGCCAGAACTGATTATGGTCGGGATAAAACAGCATCAGCAGCGCATCGCCCTGCCCGCGCGATGCACCTGCCATCACAAATAAAATCCAGGTACGCGCCTGTAACACCAGCGCGCACCAGAACAGAAAGGGAAGCCGTAGGCGTCCATGCCTGTCGTAGTCGGAAGGTGAAATATCAATACTCTTCATCTTCTATCAAACGTTTTCCTAAGTTAACCGAGTCGCTATGCTCGTAGCCCAGCCGCTCGTACATGCCGATCACCATATCGTTATCTTCACGTACCATCAGATTGATTTTCGGGCAGCCACGGGCAATCAGTTTTTTCTCCAGCCGATTAAGCAAAGCATTAGCAATGCCGCGGCCGCGAAATTCCGGGTGTACGCCGAGATAGTATGCCGAGCCACGATGGCCGTCATAACCGCCCATTACCGTGCCCACCACTTCACCACTCACTTCCGCCACCAGAAACAGACTGATATCGTGATTCATTTTTCGTTCGATATCCATTTCCGGATCATTCCATGGTCGCAGCAGATCACAGCGCTCCCACAAGGTGATCACTTCTTCGAAGTCGTCCTGGCGAAAAACGCGTATCTCCATGGTATTCCCCGTCTTTTCAACTGTGTAAATGGTGATTATGGCCCGAAGCAGCGCCTTAGCCAATATCCAGACTCTTTACCGTAGAAATTTGGCATAATGGCACTCTGTCACGTATTGAAATGAAAAGTAAAACAATCGCTCTTGTGGATTGTCGTCGCGACCAGGACGATACGATATAACACCAGGGACCACGGATAAAAACATTCAGACGTATGAGCACCTTTAAACCATTAAAAACACTCACCTCGCGTCGCCAGATGCTGAAAGCGGGTCTGGCCGCCCTGACATTGTCGGGTATGTCTCGTGCTATCGCTAAGGACGAGACGCCACTGAAAACCACCACCGGCCACAGCAAGCCAAAGGCGAAAAAGGCCGGAGCACGGCGCATCGTCATGCTCGATCCCGGTCACGGCGGCATTGATACCGGCGCGATTGGCCATAACGGCTCGAAAGAGAAACATGTGGTGCTGGCGATCGCCAAAAATGTCCGCGCTCAGCTACGGGCGCAGGGTATTGACGCGCGTCTGACACGCACCGGCGATACCTTTATCCCGCTCTACGATCGGGTCGAGATCGCCCACCAGCACGGCGCAGACCTGTTTATGTCGATTCATGCCGATGGCTTTACCAACCCGAGTGCCGCCGGTGCGTCGGTGTTTGCGCTCTCCAACCGTGGTGCCAGTAGCGCGATGGCGAAATACCTGTCGGATAAAGAGAACGCCGCGGATGAAGTCGCCGGGAAAAAAACCACCGATAAAGACCATCTGCTGCAGCAGGTGCTGTTCGATCTGGTGCAAACGGACACCATCAAAAACAGCCTGACGCTCGGCTCGCATATTCTCAAGCAGATCAAACCGGTCCACCGTCTGCACAGCCGCAACACCGAGCAGGCCGCGTTTGTGGTACTAAAATCCCCGTCGATCCCCTCGGTACTGGTGGAAACCTCCTTTATCACTAATCCGGCGGAGGAGAAGCTGCTCGGCACCACGGCGTTTCGCCAGAAGATTGCCACCGCCATTGCCGACGGTATTCTGAGCTACTTTAGCTGGTTCGATAACCACAAAGCCCATGTGAAGAGACGCGGATGATGACCCCAGAGATAGCGCCAGTAAAAAACGCCCTGCTTGCCCTGCAGGATAAGATCTGCCGCCAGCTTAGCGACATCGACGGCGCGACGTTTGTTGAAGACGCCTGGCAGCGCGCGGAAGGCGGCGGCGGACGCAGCCGCGTGCTGCGTGACGGCGGCGTATTTGAACAGGCCGGGGTCAATTTTTCCCACGTCCACGGCGATGCGATGCCCGCATCCGCCACAGCGCACCGTCCTGAGCTGGCGGGTCGCAGCTTCGAAGCGATGGGCGTTTCGCTGGTTGTGCACCCGCGTAATCCCTATGTTCCCACCAGCCATGCTAATGTGCGTTTCTTTATTGCGCAAAAACCCGGCGCCGATCCGGTGTGGTGGTTTGGCGGCGGTTTCGATTTAACGCCCTACTACGGTTTTGAAGAAGATGCGATCCACTGGCACCGCACCGCCCGCGATATCTGTCTGCCGTTTGGTGAGGAGATCTATCCGCGCTACAAAAAATGGTGCGATGACTATTTCTACCTCAAGCACCGCAATGAGCAGCGCGGCATCGGTGGGCTCTTTTTTGACGATTTGAACACGCCAGATTTTGACCACTGTTTTGCGTTTATGCAGGCCGTCGGCAACGGTTATCTCGACGCGTATTTGCCCATCGTCGCGCGCCGTAAAGCGCTGCCTTACGGCGAGCGCGAGCGCGATTTCCAGCTCTATCGCCGTGGCCGCTACGTAGAGTTCAATCTGGTGTGGGATCGCGGAACGCTGTTCGGTTTGCAAACCGGCGGGCGTACCGAGTCGATTTTAATGTCGATGCCGCCGCTAGTGCGCTGGGAGTATAACTATCAACCCGCCGAAGGCAGCCCGGAAGCGGCCCTCAGCGAGTTTATTCAGGTTAAAGATTGGGTGTAATGGCAGGTTTTACAGGCCGGATAAGCGCTTACGCGCCATCCGGCCAATAATGCCTGAACAGGCCTGCAACACATTTACAGCGGCTGGGTCTGCGCTTCCACCACCGCCAGCGCCACCATGTTGACGATACGCCGTACTGAGGCGATTGGCGTCAGCACATGCACCGGTTTGGCAACGCCCATCAGCACCGGCCCGACGGTCACCCCTTCTGAACTGGAGACGCGCAGCAGGTTGTAGCTGATTCGCGCAGCTTCAACGTTCGGCATAATCAGGATATTCGCCGCCCCTTTCAGCGGGCTGTCCGGCATCCGCTCATGGCGGATACTCTCATCGAGCGCCGCATCACCATGCATTTCGCCATCGATCATCAGATCCGGCGCGCGTTGACGCACCAGTGTCAACGTATCGCGCATTTTCACCGCAGCGGGCGCACTGGATGAGCCAAACTGCGAGTGCGACAGCAGCGCCACACGCGGTTCGATACCAAAGCGCCGCACGGTTTCCGCTGCCAGCAAGGTGATCTCCGCCAGTTGTTCGGCGCTGGGATCTTCATTGACATAGGTATCAGCAATAAACGTGTTACCGCTGGGCAGCAGCAGCGCATTCATCGCCCCGGCCGCATGCACATTATCGCGATAGCCGAATATCTCCTGCACTACACTGAAGTGCTCATGGTAATCGCCGATGGTGCCGCAAATCATTGCGTCGGCTTCGCCACGATGTACCATGATCGCGCCGATCACCGTGGTGTTGGCGATCACAGCGCGCTGCGCCTGCTCTTGCGTAATCCCCCGACGCTTCATGATGCTGAAGTATTCCGTCCAGTACTCTTTAAAGCGCGGATCCGACTCGTTGTTGACGATCTCAAAATCGACGCCCGGACGAATTTGCAGGCCGAACTTCTGAATGCGCATCTCAATCACGCCCGGTCGCCCGACGAGGATCGGTTTCGCCAGCCCCAGCGTAACCAGCTCCTGCGTTGCATGCAGCACGCGCGGCTCTTCGCCTTCGGTCAGCACCACGCGTTTCGGCGCATTGCGGGCCTGGGAGAAAACCGGCTTCATAAACAGGTTGGTTTTGTAGACGAACTCGGTGAGCTTATCGACGTAGGCATCGAAATCAGCAATCGGCCGTGTCGCCACGCCGGAAGCCATCGCCGCTTTCGCTACTGCAGGCGCGATTTTAACAATCAGCCGTGGGTCGAAAGGTTTCGGGATCAGATAATCCGGGCCAAAGCTCAAATCCTGATCGCCATATGCCGAAGCCACCACCTCGCTCTGCTCCGCGTGCGCCAGCTCAGCGATAGCATTGACCGCCGCCAGCTTCATCTCTTCGTTGATCGCCGTAGCGCCCACATCCAGCGCGCCACGGAAGATAAACGGGAAACAGAGCACGTTGTTTACCTGATTCGGGTAATCGGAGCGGCCGGTACAGATAATCGCATCCGGGCGCACCGCTTTCGCCAGATCCGGCAGGATCTCCGGCTCTGGATTCGCCAGCGCAAGGATCAGCGGCTGCCGCGCCATGCCTTTTACCATCTCCGGCGTCAGTACTTTTGGCCCTGAGCAGCCGAGGAAAATATCTGCGCCTGCGACCACATCCGCCAGCGTTCGTCTACCGTCATCGTCAACGGCGTAGGCCGCTTTGGTCTCGGCCATATTCGGCTCACGGCCTTTATAAATAACGCCTTTTGAATCGCAGACCACAATATTGTGTTTCTGCATTCCCAGCGCCACCAGCAGGTTCATACAGGCGATAGCCGCCGCACCCGCCCCCGACACCACCATGCGCACGTCAGAGAGGTTCTTCGACACGACGCGCAGGCCGTTAAGAATGGCGGCAGTGCTGATAATCGCCGTGCCGTGCTGATCGTCATGAAAAACAGGAATGTTCATGCGCTCGCGCAGTTTGGCTTCAATATAGAAGCACTCCGGCGCTTTGATATCTTCAAGGTTGATACCGCCGAACGTCGGTTCCAGCGCGGCAACCACGTCGATCAGTTTGTCCGGATTTTGCTCATCCACTTCAATATCGAATACGTCGATACCGGCGAATTTCTTGAACAATACACCTTTGCCTTCCATTACCGGCTTACCGGCCAATGCGCCGATATTGCCAAGCCCCAGCACCGCAGTGCCGTTAGAGACCACCGCCACGAGGTTGCCGCGCGCGGTGTATTTGTAGGCCGCCAGCGGATCTTTTTCGATTTCAAGGCAGGGCGCAGCAACGCCCGGAGAGTATGCCAGAGCCAGATCGCGCTGCGTGGCCAGCGGTTTTGTCGGGGAGACCTGAATCTTTCCCGGTCGCGGGAATTCATGGAAGTCGAGGGCACTTTGTTTTAGTTGGTCGTCCATTTGAGGTTCCTTTCGCGTTTTGCTTTCAGAGTGATACCGCGTGATGTCTATCCCAATACGGCGCTTAGTATGGCCGCTGTTGCGATGGCAAACTTTGAACATAGCCAAACTCTCACCATACATAAGCAAAATTGTTATCAATTTATCGCATCTTTGTTACATCCCAGAAAAAGCAGGCCGGGACGCTTCTGCTATGCTTTTTTGTTATGCATCTCTCATTCTTATCAAAGTGCGAACGGAAGCACTCCAATAACACATTGCTTTTAAAGGAGTTATTTTTCATGAATTACTTAGACGGCCTGAAACAATTCACCACCGTTGTGGCAGACAGCGGCGATATCGAATCGATCCGCCACTATCAGCCGGAAGATGCCACGACTAACCCTTCTTTACTGCTGAAAGCAGCCGCGCTGGAGCATTTCTCCCATCTGATTGATGACGCGATTGCCTATGGCAAAAAGCGCGGCAAAACGCAGGAGCAACAAGTAGCGGAAGCCAGCGACAAACTGGCGGTCAATTTTGGTGCGGAAATTCTGAAAAGCATTCCAGGGCGCGTTTCAACCGAGGTGGATGCGCGCCTCTCTTACGATAAAGCGAAAAGCATTGCCAAAGCGCACCGCCTGGTTGAACTGTATGAGGAACAGGGTATTCCGAAATCCCGCATTCTGATCAAACTGGCCTCCACCTGGGAAGGTATTCGCGCGGCAGAGGAGCTGGAAAAAGAGGGTATCAACTGTAACCTGACGCTGTTGTTCTCCTTCGCCCAGGCGCGCGCCTGCGCCGAAGCCGGGGTGTTTCTCATCTCGCCATTCGTTGGCCGTATTTACGACTGGTACAACGACCGTAAACCACTCGATCCCTACGTGGTGGATGAAGATCCTGGCGTGAAATCGGTGCGCAATATTTACGATTACTTCAAACAACATCGCTACGAAACCATCGTCATGGGCGCCAGCTTCCGCCGCACGGAACAGATCCTGGCGCTGGCCGGTTGCGATCGCCTGACTATCTCTCCGGCGTTGCTGAAAGAGTTGCAGGGACAAGAAGGGGTCGTGGAACGCAAGCTGGTTCCTTCCCGCCAAACCTTCCACCGCCCGGAACCGCTTACGGAAGCGGAGTTCCGCTGGGAGCATAACCAGGATCCGATGGCCGTCGACAAACTGGCCGACGGTATCCGCCAGTTCGCCGTCGATCAGCGCAAACTGGAAGATCTGCTGGCCGCCAAACTTTAACTTTTGCCAAGGAGTGAACGATGTCCCGTAGAGAGCTTGCTAACGCCATTCGCGCCCTGAGTATGGACGCGGTGCAAAAAGCCAATTCCGGCCACCCTGGCGCGCCGATGGGGATGGCGGATATCGCCGAAGTGCTGTGGAATGATTTTCTTAAACATAACCCGGCCGATCCCACCTGGTATGACCGTGACCGTTTTATCCTGTCCAACGGTCACGCTTCAATGCTGCTGTACAGCCTGCTGCACTTAAGCGGGTATGATTTGCCGCTCGAAGAGCTGAAAAATTTCCGCCAGTTACACTCGAAAACGCCAGGTCACCCGGAAATTGGTTACACGCCGGGCGTGGAAACCACCACCGGTCCTCTGGGCCAGGGGTTGGCGAACGCGGTCGGGCTGGCGATTGCCGAACGTACGCTGGCCGCGCAGTTTAACCGCCCCGGTCACGATATCGTCGATCATTACACCTATGTCTTTATGGGCGACGGCTGCCTGATGGAAGGCATCTCCCATGAAGTCTGTTCGCTGGCGGGAACACTGGGGCTGGGCAAGCTGATTGGTTTCTACGACCACAACGGTATCTCGATTGATGGCGAAACCGAAGGCTGGTTTACCGACGACACCGCCAAACGCTTCGAGGCGTATCACTGGCATGTGATTGGCGATATTGACGGTCACTCTCCGGAAGCGGTGAAAAAGGCCATCGAGGAAGCGCAAAGCGTGAAGGATAAGCCGTCGCTGATTATCTGCCGCACGGTGATTGGTTTTGGCTCGCCGAATAAAGCCGGTAAAGAGGAGTCGCACGGCGCAGCGCTGGGTGAAGAAGAAGTAGCACTGACCCGGCAAAAACTGGGCTGGAAATACCCGGCGTTCGAAATTCCCAAAGAGATCTATCAGGCGTGGGATGCCCGTGAACGCGGGGCGAAGCAGCAGCAATCATGGAATGAGAAACTGGCGGCCTGGGAGAAAGCGTACCCGGAGCTGGCTGCCGAGTTTAAACGCCGCATGAGCGGTGGTCTGCCGGAATCGTGGGAGAAAACCACCCGCGAGTGGATCAATAACCTGCAGGCGAATCCGGCGAAAATCGCCACCCGTAAAGCGTCGCAGAACACGCTGAATACCTATGGTCCGGTACTGCCGGAGTTGCTTGGCGGCTCCGCCGATCTGGCGCCCAGCAACCTCACCATCTGGTCGGGATCGAAATCGCTGAAAGAAGATCTTGCCGGTAACTACATTCACTATGGCGTGCGTGAATTCGGCATGACCGCCATCGCTAATGGCATTGCTCACCACGGCGGCTTTGTGCCTTACACCGCCACCTTCCTGATGTTTGTCGAATATGCGCGTAACGCAGCGCGCATGGCTGCGCTGATGAAGGCGCGGCAGATTATGGTCTACACCCATGACTCTATCGGTCTGGGAGAAGATGGTCCGACGCACCAGGCCGTTGAACAGCTTGCCAGCCTGCGTTTAACGCCGAACTTCAGCACCTGGCGACCGTGCGATCAGGTAGAAGCTGCGGTTGGCTGGAAGCTGGCCATTGAGCGTCATAACGGCCCGACGGCGCTGATTCTGTCGCGGCAAAATCTGACGCAAATGGAGAGAACGCCGGAGCAGGTGCAAGCCATCAGCCGCGGCGGCTACATTCTGAAAGAGAGCGCCGGGAAACCGGAGCTGATCCTGATTGCCACCGGTTCGGAGATGGAAATCACCGTCAAAGCTGCTGAGCAACTGAGCGCCGAAGGCGTGAATGTGCGCGTGGTTTCCCTGCCTTCAACGGATATCTTTGATGCCCAGGATGAAGCGTGGCGCGAAGCGGTTCTGCCGTCGGATGTCAGCGCACGCGTCGCGGTAGAAGCGGGGATCGCCGACTACTGGTACAAATATGTCGGCCTGAAAGGAGCGATTGTCGGGATGACCGGCTACGGTGAATCCGCGCCAGCGGAAAAACTGTTCCCGTACTTTGGCTTTACCGTCGAAAACGTGGTGGCGAAAGCCAAAGCGGTACTGAAAAAATAAACCTGCGGCGCGCCAGCTTGTCACGGCTGGCGCACCCCTTTCTTTCACACCCGTCGGGCGCGCTCTAGCGCGTCACCCACAGCGTGGGCCACGCATCAGGGCCATGCCAGCCATCGCAGGCCGGTTCCTGAGCGTAACGTACCAGGCGAAAACGCTGGCCATCAAAACGCCAGCGGCTCGACACGCCACAATCCTGCAAACCACGGCCTTTCGACAATGTGTTCAGCTCGCCGCTTTTCTCGTCAAACACCGCGTTCATCAGCTCCATCTCATCGTTACCATTATCCGGCGTAAACGGCAGATGCAGGCGAACGGGTTGTGAGGCGAACGGTTTCTGCCGCGACACCAGCCACGCCAGATCGACAATGTTATACGCACCGGCTTCACAGTCGATCATCAGCAACGCTTTGTCATCGGTGAGCGCCGAGACGCGAACCTGGCGGCGCATCGGATCCAGCGAACACTGGCTGTTGTTCATGCGCCAGTTGCCGTAATCCAGCAAATCATTCAGTTCCGCATGGGTCAGCGGCGTCGGGGTCACGCTCGCCTGAGCCACCTCTTTCAATGCGGGCGCAGGCGGGACGCTAAGCGGCGGGCCATCGCCCTTTTTAATCCACGCCGTTTCGCTGCCGACGCGTTTTTGCAGCGAATCAATGAACAGCAGCGAGGCTTTCAGCCCCACCAGCGAAATCATCCCTTTGCTGCCCTGCAAGGTAATGGCCTGCCCTTCCTGAATGGTTTGCAGAAAACGGGCGATGGTTTCGCTGTCACTGGTTATCAGATGCCAGGGTGTGATTTGCCAGCGCGCTCCGGCCAGCGTTAACGGTTGTTCGTCAAGCTGCAGGCGGCCAGCGATGGGCGGCTCTTTGGCCGCAGGCAGATCAAGCCCGCCCAGATCGATACGCAGCGTCGCATCGGTTCGCGCACCGGCGCTACGCTCTAATGTCATGACCAGGCCATTGTGTTCGCCGGTGTTACGCGCAACGCAGAAATTCTGGTTATTGCAGGTCACCTGCCAGTCGGAAAAAGATTGTTGTGCAGGCGCAGCCCACAGCAACGGCGCAGAGAAAAGCCCGAACAGCAGAGTGAAAACGCCGCGATAACGCATGAATGGTACAACCCCGGAAGAAGAGACGCAGAACCTGCGTATCTTCTATCTCCGGCTTCGCTTGCTCAATCGGATTTATCGGATAGCTTCATCTGAAACTGCCCGCTATTAACCCTTTAAAATTCAGTCCATTAACCCGGATAATTTCAGGTACTGCAATAAAATCACCGCCTTGCCATCGCGAATCTCGCCGCTGGCGACCATTTCCAGCGCCTGGCTGAACGGAAATTCCAGCACTTCAATATCTTCATCTTCCACGCCGCCGCCATTATTGACCCGCTGCGCATCGCCATATTCAGCAATAAAAAAGTGTACCAGCTCAGTCACGCCGCCCGGCGACATATAGAGTTCGAAGACTTTACGCACCCCGCCGACCTGGTAACCGGTCTCTTCAATCGCCTCTTTGCGGATACAGACTTCCGGTTCATCGTCATCCAGCAAACCGGCGCAGCTCTCAATCAGACGACCATCCTCATTGCCGTTTACCCAGGTCGCAACCCGGAACTGGCGGATCAGCAGGACGCTTTTTTTATCGCGGTTATACAGAAGGATCGTTGCGCCGTTGCCCCGGTCATAAACTTCGCGTTTATGGCGGATGACTTCGCCGTTGCTACGGGTCAGTTCATAGGTGATATTGCGCAGAACAAAGTAGTTCTCAGAAAGGATTTTATCTTTGATGACATTAATTTTCAGTGACATACAGGCTCCAGGGCACTAACACTTAGCGTTATAGTATGCCGAAGAGCCTGTTTTGTCGCGCCGGGTGTTAATGCTTATCCGGCGTTTTTACCCCTAACCAGTCCAGCATGCCTTGTGCAGCATGACGCCCTTCCGCCATAGCCGTCACCACCAAATCGGCACCTCGTACCGCATCGCCACCGGCGAAAATTTTCGGATTGCTGGTCTGGTAACGGTACGGGCTGTTAACGCTGGCGGCAATGCGTCCCCACTCATCCATGCGCACACCCTGACGCTCCAGCCACGGCATGGAATGTGGGTTAAAGCCAAACGCCATGATCACCGCATCGGCAGGCATGACAAACTCGCTGCCCGCAATCGGCACCGGGCGACGACGCCCTTTGGCATCCGGTTCGCCCAGTTGCGTCCGCAGCAGACGAATGCCGCAAACCTTGCCGCTTTCATCCAGCTCCACGTTCACGGGTTGCACATTAAATTCGAATTCCGCCCCCTCATCGCGGGCGTTTTTCACCTCTTTTTTCGAACCGGGCATATTGGCTTCGTCGCGCCGATACGCGCAGGTCACTTTGCTCGCCCCGTGGCGCAACGCCGTGCGCACGCAGTCCATCGCCGTATCGCCGCCGCCCAGCACCACCACATTCAGGCCTTCGGTATTGATAAACGGCTCTTGCGCAATTTCCGGCAGCCCCATCAGTTGTTTCGTATTGGCGATCAAAAACGGCAGCGCATCATACACGCCAGGTGCATCGTCGTTCGGCAAATTGGCCTGCATTGAACGGTACGTACCCACGCCGATAAACACCGCGTCGTAATCACTCAGCAGCGTATCCAGCGCGATATCCTTGCCGATCTCGCAGTTCAGCTCGAAACGGATGCCCATCGCGCTGAAGATTTCCCGGCGGCGCGCCAGCAGCGATTTATCCAGCTTGAAGGAGGGAATACCAAAAGTCAGCAGACCGCCGATTTCGGGGTGACGGTCAAAGACGGTCGCGCTGACGCCATGACGCGCCAGCACATCCGCGCAGGCCAGCCCGGCAGGACCGGCACCGATAATAGCGATGCGTTTATCCACTGCCTGCACCTGCCCTAAATCTGGTCGCCAGCCCTGCGCCAGCGCCCGATCGGAAATGTAACGCTCGATATTGCCGATGGTCACCGCGCCGTACTCATCGCGCACCGTGCAGGCGCCTTCACATAAACGATCCTGCGGGCAGACGCGCCCGGTGATCTCCGGCAGGCAGTTAGTTTGATGGGAAAGCTCAACGGCGGAGGCAATATCGCCCTCTTTCACCCGCGCAACCCACTGCGGAATATGGTTGTGCAGCGGACAGGTCCATTCGCAGATGCTGTGTTCACCGCAGCCCAGACAACGTTGCGCTTCACGCTGCGCCTGGTCAGCGCGAAACGGCAGATAGATTTCATCAAAACCGCACTTGCGTGCCGCCAGTGGCAGTTTATCCGGCTCTCCGCGCGCGGGCGTTTTACGCATCTGCAGCACCTTGCGATCGTCAAACGCAGAAGTCTGCGCTGCAACACTGTGCCACAGCTGAGCTTCATGGCCTGCAGTACGCAGACGACGTGTTTTTGCCAGATTCGCCAGCACGTCGCTATTAACCAGTTGCAGCGCGTCTGCCGGACAATTTTGCACACAGGCCGGACCTTCAGCGCGACCCGCGCAGAGATCGCATTTGTGCGCTGTCGCTTTTACCTGGCCTTCGCCAACGGGGGTAACAAGCACTTGCATGGTGCCGAATGGACAGGCGACAACGCAGGATTTGCAGCCAATACATTTCTGCTGGTTAACCTGTACGGAATCATCAACGCGGCTAATGGCGCCGTTCGGGCAACTGCGGGCACAGGGCGCAGCTTCACAATGATGACAGGTCACCGCGCTGCGCTGCTGTTGATTTTTAATAACTGTAATTCGCGGATGAAATTGTTCGGGGCTTAATACATGTAGCTCATTGTTATGCGCCATCACGCAGGCAACTTCACAGGCACGACATCCTATACATTGTTGGCTGTTCGCCATAATAAAACGATTCATGGCAACCTTCTTTTTATTTAATTTGTTTAACCCTGGTTTTAATCAGGCATTTTATTTACCGGGAGTCTCAGAGACAGGCAATGTTCAATTGCCCAGGAAGGTTATCTATTTGTCACGAACTTGTAGCAGATCAATTTCCAGACGCATTTTGGAACAAATGCGTCTGATTGGCAGGGTTAAAAAGGGCTCCGTGCGGCGCGACCATCAGGCGGGTGTTTTTTGCTGCCAATAGCGCAAATAATCAATAACTGTAAAAAAACGTCTTTAGACTGACGAAATGACGGAAGAAAATTTGGGTTAAAATAGGTTCTGCATAGATACGCCTTAAACAGGCATGATAATTTACATTTTCTCCTTTTTTTCTCCACGATTGGTTTCTGCATTGCCGCTACATTGATGCAAGCAATGTGACTATAACGATACGCAGCGATATGAGGTTTTCTTTCTGATGGCGAATTTTTTTATTGATCGCCCCATTTTTGCGTGGGTGCTGGCGATCCTGATCTGTCTTACGGGGACACTTGCCATTATCTCTTTACCCGTCGAGCAATATCCTGATTTAGCACCACCGAACGTTCGTATTACTGCTAACTACCCTGGCGCTTCAGCGCAAACTCTGGAAAATACCGTCACCCAGGTTATCGAGCAGAATATGACTGGCCTCGATAATCTGATGTATATGTCATCGCAAAGTAGCGCAACCGGCCAGGCGACGGTGACGCTGAACTTTAGCGCCGGAACCAACCCGGATGAAGCCGTGCAACAGGTGCAAAACCAGTTGCAGTCCGCGCTGCGTAAGCTGCCGCAGGCGGTACAGAATCAGGGCGTAACGGTGCGTAAAACCGGTGATACCAACATCCTGACCATCGCCTTCGTATCCACCGACGGCTCGATGGATAAACAGGATATCGCCGATTATGTCGCCAGTAATATTCAGGACCCTATCAGCCGCGTCAACGGCGTCGGCGATATCGACGCGTACGGTTCGCAATATTCGATGCGCATCTGGCTCGACCCGGCAAAACTCAACAGCTACCAGCTCACCGCATCCGACGTTACCAAAGCCATTTCGTCGCAGAACGCGCAGATCGCTGTCGGCCAGCTTGGCGGTACGCCTTCCGTTGACCGCCAGGCGCTTAACGCCACCATCAATGCGCAGTCGCTATTACAAACGCCGGAACAGTTTCGCAATATCACGCTGCGCGTCAACCAGGATGGTTCCGAAGTGCGGCTGGGCGATGTCGCAACGGTGGAACTGGGCGCAGAAAAATATGATTACTTAAGCCGCTTTAATGGTAAAGCCGCCTCCGGTCTGGGGGTGAAGCTGGCCTCCGGCGCCAACGAAATGGAGACCGCCGAGCAGGTGATCAACCGGCTTAACGAGCTGGAGCCCTTTTTTCCGCATGGTCTGGAATATAAAGTCGCTTATGAAACCACGTCGTTTGTAAAAGCCTCCATTATCGACGTGGTGAAAACCCTGCTGGAAGCGATCTTACTGGTATTCCTGGTGATGTATCTGTTCCTGCAAAACTTCCGTGCCACCCTGATCCCCACCATTGCCGTACCGGTCGTGCTGCTCGGCACGTTCGCGGTGCTTTATTCCTTCGGTTACAGCATCAACACACTGACCATGTTCGCCATGGTGCTGGCCATCGGTCTGTTGGTGGACGATGCGATTGTGGTGGTCGAGAACGTCGAACGCATCATGACCGAAGAGGGGCTTTCGCCCAGGGAAGCGACGCGCAAATCGATGGGGCAGATCCAGGGCGCGCTGGTCGGGATTGCGATGGTGCTGTCGGCGGTATTTGTGCCGATGGCTTTCTTTGGCGGCACCACGGGCGCTATCTACCGTCAGTTCTCCATCACCATTGTGTCGGCGATGGTACTGTCGGTGCTGGTGGCGATGATCCTCACCCCGGCGCTGTGCTCGACGCTGCTGAAGCCGCTGCACAAGGGCGAGTTGCACGGGCAGAAAGGGTTCTTCGGCGCATTTAACCGTATTTTCGACCGCAATGCGCATCGCTATGAAACCGTGGTTGGGAAAATCCTCCACCGCAGCCTGCGCTGGATTGTTCTCTACGTGCTGCTGATTGGCGGCATGGTGCTGCTCTTCCTGCGCCTGCCCACTTCGTTTCTGCCGCTGGAAGACCGCGGGATGTTCACCACTTCCGTGCAATTACCGAGCGGCGCAACGCAGCAACAGACGCTGAAAGTGGTGCAAAAAGTCGAAGATTACTTTTTCACTCATGAAAAAGAGAATGTCGAATCGGTCTTCTCTACCGTCGGTTCCGGTCCTGGGGGGAACGGGCAAAACGTTGCGCGCCTGTTTGTCCGCCTGAAAGACTGGGATGCGCGTAACCCGACAACCGGCAGCGCCGCCGCCATTATTGAACGCGCCACCAAAGCCTTTAACCGCATTAATGAAGCCCGCGTCTTTGCCAGCAGCCCGCCAGCCATCAGCGGGATGGGCAGTTCCGCCGGTTTTGATATGGAGTTGCAGGATCACGCCGGAGCGGGCCACGATGCGCTGATGGCGGCACGTGACCGGCTGCTGGAGATGGCAGCGAAAGATCCGGCGCTGACCCGTGTTCGCCATAACGGCCTCGACGACAGTGCACAGTTGCAAATTGATATCGATCAGCGCAAAGCGCAGGCGCTGGGCGTGTCGATTGATGATATCAACGACACGCTGCAAACAGCCTGGGGTTCCAGCTACGTTAATGACTTTATGGATCGCGGTCGCGTGAAGAAAGTCTACGTACAGGCCGCCGCGAAGTACCGTATGTTACCGGACGATATCAACCTCTGGTACGTGCGCAACAGCAGCGGAACGATGGTACCCTTCTCAGCCTTTGCCACTTCGCGCTGGGAAACCGGTTCGCCGCGCCTCGAACGTTACAACGGCTATGCTGCGCTGGAGATTATCGGGGAGTCCGCTCCCGGCGTCAGTACCGGTACGGCAATGGATGTGATGGAGAAGCTGGTCAAACAGTTGCCGACCGGTTTTGGGCTGGAGTGGACGGCGATGTCCTATCAGGAACGGCTCTCCGGCGCGCAGGCGCCTGCGCTGTATGCCGTGTCGCTGCTGGTGGTGTTCCTGTGTCTGGCGGCACTGTATGAGAGCTGGTCGGTGCCGTTCTCGGTAATGCTGGTCGTGCCGCTCGGCGTGATCGGTGCGCTGCTCGCAACCTGGCTGCGCGGGCTGGAAAACGACGTTTATTTCCAGGTCGGTCTGCTGACGGTTATCGGCCTGTCGGCGAAGAACGCCATTCTGATTGTTGAATTTGCCAACGACATGAATGCGAAAGGTGAAGATCTGCTGGTTTCAACGCTGCATGCCTGCCGCCAGCGTCTGCGCCCTATTTTGATGACCTCGCTGGCCTTTGTCTTCGGCGTACTGCCGATGGCGACCAGCACCGGGGCGGGTTCCGGCAGCCAGCATGCGGTTGGCACGGGCGTTATCGGCGGGATGCTCTCCGCCACCATCCTGGCCATCTTCTTCGTCCCGCTGTTCTTTGTGCTGGTACGTCGCCGCTTCCCGCTGAAAGAGCGCGCGCAATAAAGCCAGCAAAAAGGCGACTCCGTGGAGTCGCCTTTTTTTATGTGATTGGTCACATTTTATTTTTAAGCCGTCACTGCTTAACTATTCGTCAGGAAATTATTTACGAAGCATGCCTTCGATAAAATCTTTCCAGTTCCCCAGTTCATGTTCAATCATAACAACCTCTCTTATTATCGCCGCCATTCTACTAAACGCCCCGATGACTGTGAAGGTATTTTAACTGATTGCTTCACTCATCATTAGCAGGGTATTTTTAATGGAGCTGTGTTAACTATGCGCCGGCAATTCGGTTTTTACTGTGAGTGATAGCAATATTCCACAGGCTCTATAAGGATAAATAAAATGGCGATCACATTGTACGATAAATCCGCAATTGAACATGTTGACTGGCAGGAAGTGACAGCGCTGCTCGCCGCCGGTGGGCTCAACCAGCGCGACCCGGCATTAGTCGAGCAGGCATGGCGTAACAGCACCTTCTGCTGGTTCGGTTACCATGAGGGGAAACTGGTCGCCACGGCGCGCGCCATCAGCGATCTGACATGGGCCAGCTATGCGGCGGATATTGTTGTTGCGCCTGAAATGCAGGGCCGCGGTTATGGTAAGCAGTTGATGATCAATATTGTTAAAACGTTATTACCCTTCGGCAAAACATTTATATATTCAGTTCCGGAAAAGACAGGATTTTATCAACAATATGGTTTCCGTTTTTTAACCACTGGAATGGTATGCGCAACATCTGAAAGTTTATTCAAACTGGAACAAAGCGGTTACATTCGTTAAAACCGTATTAGCAGAAGAATGATATTTTAATTACATTCCGTTATTCTAATTTCTTGTGCAAATATCCAAAAATGAGACAAAAGGATTCACCATGATCACAATGTACGGCATTAAAAATTGCGACACCATCAAAAAAGCGCGCCGCTGGCTGGAAGCGAACCAGATGGACTATCGCTTTCACGATTACCGCGCTGACGGCCTTGATGCCCAATTACTGCGTACATTTATTGATGAACTTGGCTGGGAAGCCCTGCTGAATACCCGCGGCACCACCTGGCGTAAGCTGGATGAAAGCCTGCGTGCCACTATTACCAACGCCGATGCCGCCGCCGCGCTGATGCTTGAAATGCCGTCAATCATCAAACGCCCATTGCTCTGCGCGCCCGGTAAGCCTATGCTGCTGGGTTTCAATGAATCCAGTTATGAGAAGTTTATCAACGAGGTGTAGTTTATGTCGTGCCCGGTTATTGAGCTGACACAGCAGCTTATTCGTCGCCCTTCTCTGAGTCCAAATGATGAAGGTTGCCAGGCGTTAATGATTGAACGTCTGCGTGCCATCGGTTTTACCATCGAGCCGATGAACTTTGGCGACACGCTCAACTTCTGGGCATGGCGCGGCCAGGGGGAGACGCTGGCGTTCGCCGGGCATACCGATGTGGTGCCTGCCGGCGATGCCGATCGCTGGATCAACCCGCCGTTTGAACCGACCATTCGTGATGGCATGCTATTTGGCCGCGGCGCGGCAGACATGAAAGGCTCGCTGGCCGCGATGGTAGTCGCCGCCGAACGTTTTGTCGCACAGCACCCGCAGCATAAAGGACGCCTTGCCTTTCTGATCACGTCTGATGAAGAAGCCAGCGCTGCCAACGGTACGGTAAAAGTGGTTGAGGCGCTGATGGCGCGCAACGAACGTCTTGATTATTGCCTGGTTGGCGAACCCTCCAGTTCGGAAGTGGTTGGCGACGTGGTGAAAAACGGTCGTCGCGGCTCCCTGACCTGCAACCTGACAATTCACGGTGTGCAGGGCCATGTGGCTTACCCGCATCTTGCCGATAACCCGGTACACCGCGCTGCGCCAATGCTCAACGAGCTGGTGGCAATTGAGTGGGATCGCGGCAACGAATACTTCCCGCCGACCAGCATGCAGATTGCCAATATCAAAGCAGGCACTGGCAGCAATAACGTCATTCCTGGCGATCTGTTTGTGCAGTTTAACTTCCGTTTCAGCACTGAACTGACCGACGAGATGATTAAAGCGCAGGTACAGGCGCTGCTGGAAAAACATCAGCTGCGCTACACCGTAGACTGGTGGCTTTCCGGGCAGCCTTTCCTGACCGGGCGCGGCAAGCTGGTCGATGCGGTGGTGAACGCTATCGAGCACTATAATGAGATCAGACCGCAACTGTTAACCACAGGCGGCACGTCCGATGGGCGCTTTATCGCGCGTATGGGCGCGCAGGTCGTTGAACTGGGGCCAGTGAACGCGACCATTCATAAAATCAACGAGTGTGTGAATGCGGCGGATTTACAGCTGCTTGCCCGCATGTATCAACGCATTATGGAACAACTCATTGCCTGACGGGTCTGGAGGATTGCATGGACTGGCTTGCTAAATATTGGTGGATTCTGGTGCTGGTGTTTTTACTTGGCGTACTGCTGAACGTGATCAAAGATCTTAACCGCGTCGATCACAAAAAATTCCTCGCCAATAAACCCGATCTGCCGCCGCATCGTGATTTCAACGACAAATGGGATGACGATGATGACTGGCCGAACAAGGACCAGCCGAAAAAGTAACCCCGCTAACGCATTCACCCCCAGCCGGGGGTGAATTCGCTTTTACAGCAATTCAATAATATCGTCATCGTTCGGCTTACCGCCGCTTAACGCTTCGTCAAAGTAGTGTTTCGGCACGGTGTAACGTAGATGATTTAACGCCAGTTCGATACTGCGATCGTCAATCGCATGACCTAAATCATCGACGATATCCAGCGTCACATCACCGCCAAGATGCAGCAGTGCTTCCTGTGCGCTTACCGCCCATGCCAGATCGATCACCCGATCTTCGCCACCGTGAATGAGATGGATCGTCTGGGCGCTGACAGCATTTTCCGGCAGGCTGGCGTAACGACCGTTAAAAGCAATCACGCGTGATGCCAGATCCGGCTGCGCCTTCATCCCTTCCAGCGCCATAATTGCGCCCTGCGAGAAACCGATAAGCGCCGTCGCCAAAGGGCTGACACCGCTCTGCTGCTGCCAGTAACGCACAATGTCGATAAACTGCGGCATCACCGCATCCACACGCTGCTGGCGATTCTCTTCCGTCACACCTTCAACGGAGAACCATTGGCGTCCCGCGCCTGCGGCTTCAATGCCGCCAATGCTGACAATCAGTGCATCGGGAAAGTGCGGAACAAACCAGCTACCAATTTCGCCCATGGAGACCGGATTATCGCCAACACCATGGAACAACAGCAGGAGCTGTTTAGCCGGGGCGAGTGGGCTTTGCACAACAAAATGGTCATGTTTCATGATGGTCTCCTTAATCGTTGAGTGCAGTTTACGCCCGGCAGTAATAATGACCATGCCATTTAACTGAATGAGATAGTTAAAAAAACTGCATTTTCTGCACCCGTTCTTTCAGGGTAAGCGTGCGCTGCGCATCAAGCTGTTGCAGCGCCTGCGCGGTTTCACTCCGCTGCTGCGTCAGCAACGCTTTGCGCCCGTGAAGCGAAAGGCGCAGGCACACGGTCTGCTCGCTCTCACCGTCTGAAAGCTGCCCGCGCAGCGCCACCAACGGTAACGCACTGTGTTGCAGCAGGCGGGATAACGCGCCGATGGCCGCAGAGAGTGGACGATGAGCAAAAGCAAACCCGGCCAGCTCCTGCCAGTCCTCTTCATTAAGGGTAGACGCCTGCACGGCGGGCAAGGACAACTTTTCCTCACGCCAGGGCGCAAGCCAGGGAAGATCGCGCGCCAGGCGCTGCTGTTCACGTTCCGCCAGCGCCTGGCCTGACGTCGTCAGGGGCAATATGGCCATCGCCGTATAACAGCCGCTACTGGCTTCCCGGTGGCTACCCAGACGCACCAGCACAAACCCGCAACACTGCCAGAAACGCCACAGCGCAGGCGTGAAGCCAAAACTGACCGACAGATAATCGCAGCCGTCGGCCTGTGCCTGCGCACGGGCAATCAGCGCCCGGCCAATACCTTCACGCTGGCAACCGGGATGCACGGCGATACGGCTGACGCGCAGCCCACGCAGCGTGGCGGCAAGCGGATTTCCGCCATGCGCCGCCAGCGATTGCGCCACCAGGTTGCCGCGTGGGCGACGAAAACCAGCCCACACCGCCTGGCTCAGCGCAGGGCTTAATCCGCCCTCCTCCACCAGCCAGAGTGCAGCAACCACGCTCTGCGCCTTTTGCGCCAGCCAGAAATGCTGCCCTGGCGCATCCATCATGCGTCGCAGATCGAGCGGCGAAGTGCGGTAGTGGGCACTCGCCAGCAGACGGTATAACGCCGCAGGCCGCGAGGGCATTCGCTGCCAGGCATCTTGCGCCAGCGGCAGGATTGTCGCCTCGCCAGCAGGCACCTCGCCAATCTGCGCATCATCAAACAGCAGCAGGTTTTCAATCACCTGCTCCAGCGGACAACCTGATGCCCAGCGCAGCGGCGTATTCAGTGCCTCAAATTGCAGATGGGGAAACCCGGCGCAGAATTTCAGCAGAAACCCCTGCCCGGTGCCTTCATAACCCTGAACCGTGGTGGTGAGCAGAACATGCCGAAAGGCCGAGACAAGCGTATGCAGCAAAGGGCCGGGGATAGCAGCCGCTTCATCCACCACCAGCCAGCCTGGCTGGCTGCCGCTGTGCGCAATCCGCTGCGCCAGCGCATCCGGCGCCATAAAGGAAAAATGTTCTCCGGCGTAAGCCGCCAGCACATCCGTGGCAGCACGCGCAGGTGCAGTTACCGTGGCGGGAACCGACAATCGCGCAATATGCATACCCGCCAGAGCCGATTTCCCTCTTCCGCGCGGCGCAGTAACGACCATTACGCCGGGCGGCATCGTCTGTAATCGTGCAAGGATCCGCGCCTGATCCTGCGCTGGCGCCCCGGTTGCGGGATGCCAGTCGGCACGCGGAATTTCAGCGGGGAAAGTGAGTGGTTGACCTTCACGCCAGATCAGCGCCTGGCTGTCAGTCAGTACGGTTCGACAAAAATGCCCGACAAAAACCGGCACCGGAATGGGCTCAATGGTATCGCTCCAGCGTGCGCTGTCAGCATCCGGCTGTTGCGGCCATACGCTGAAGGGCGGCGTAAGCAACACCAGCCAGCTACCGGCGGTTAATGTCCCGGCGAGCGCAGCAAACGCGGCGACATCAAAACCCGTGCGGGCGTCAAACACCGCATGATGAAACTCGCGCCCCAGCAGCGTCGTCAGTGCCCGCGGCGCGCAGTGCAGCGGCCAGGATGCGGTTTCGCCCACCCACAGCCAGTCTCCGGGAAGATTTTCGCGCAACGTGCAGGCCTGCGCTTCACACCAGCCGGGCGAGCCGCTGACCACCAGCAAGCGGCGGATGCCCTGCCGCGTCATCTGTGCGCTCAGTTCAGCAAACGGTGACATAGCAGAAGGTCAGAGACGCCCGCTGAAGGTGTCGCACTGCGCGGGATCGCCGTTGTCCATACCGCGTTTAAACCAGCTGTAACGCTGCGCGGAAGTACCATGGGTGAAGGTCTCCGGGAATACTGCGCCCTGGCTGCGCTGCTGCAACCGATCGTCGCCTATCGCCTGCGCGGCATTCAGCGCCTCTTCCAGATCGCCCGCTTCCAGCACGCCTTGCTGCTGCATGCTGTGGCCCCAGACGCCCGCATAGCAATCGGCCTGAAGCTCCATGCGTACTGAGAGTTCATTGGCCTCTTTTTGCGTCGCATTCTGTTGCAGGCGACGAACTTTGGCTTCTGTTCCCAGCACCTTCTGTACGTGATGCCCCACTTCATGGGCAATAACGTAGCCCTGGGCAAAATCGCCGCCCGCGCCAAGTTTATTTTTCATCTCGTCATAAAAGGAGAGATCAATGTAGACCTTGCTGTCCGCCGGGCAGTAGAACGGCCCCATGATCGATTGCCCTGTGCCGCAGCCTGTGTTGGTATGGTTGCGATACATAACCAGCTTAGGTTGTGGATAGGTTCGCCCCATCTTTTGGAAAATTTCGCCCCAGGTATCTTCCGTCGAAGCGAAAATCACGCTGGTGAAGCGCGCAGATTCATCTTCCTGCGGGCTGATACTCCGTTGCTGCTGCGGAGCGGTATTGATCGGCTGCCCGGTGAGCAAACCTGTCAGATCAACGCCGTAATAGCTGGCCACCATCACCACAAACAGCAGGATCAACCCGCCTTTACCGCCTGGCAGGCGAAACCCCGGACCGCGCATTGACGGCCCGCCCGACTCATTGCGCCGGTCCTCTACGTTGCTACTTTCTCGACGCCCTTGCCAGCGCATAACTTACTCCCTATCCCAATGATGGACACTGTATATATGATCGTAGGCGCTCAGGGAAGGATTAGCACGGGAAAAAAGATGCGAAATCCAGAGGATGCAGGCATCCTCTGGCGGTAATGCGGGGTGGGTTTAGTCTAATTTCACGCCCAGACGATGGGCAACGGCTTCATAAGCCTCGATCAGGCCGCCGAGGCTCTGGCGGAAACGATCTTTGTCCATTTTATCCAGTGTTTCTTTATCCCACAGGCGGCTACCATCCGGTGAAAACTCATCGCCAAGTACCACTTCACCTTTGAACAGGCCGAACTCCAGTTTGAAGTCGACAAGGATCAGGCCAGCATCATCGAACAGTTTTTTCAGCACGTCGTTAGCTTTGTAGGTCAGCTCTTTCATACGCGCGAGGTTTTCTTTGTTCACCCAACCGAAGGTTTCGCAGTAGGATTCGTTGACCATCGGATCGTGCATTGCGTCGTTTTTCAGGAACATATCGAACAGCGGCGGGTTCAGCTCGATGCCTTCTTCAATGCCCAGACGCTTAACCAGCGAGCCAGCCGCGCGGTTACGGATCACACACTCAACCGGCACCATATCCAGCTTTTTCACCAGGCATTCGGTATCGGAGAGCAGTGCTTCCATCTGGGTCGGGATGCCCGCTTCCTGCAGTTTGCTCATAATGAAATGGTTGAACTTGTTGTTCACCATGCCTTTACGATCGAACTGCTCAATGCGCGCGCCATCCCCTGCTGACGTATCGTTACGGAATTCGAGCACCAACAGATCCGGGTTTTCGGTACTGTATACGGTCTTCGCTTTGCCGCGATACAACTCAGCTTGCTTTTGCATCTTTCTTACTCCAGGTGTGATGATTTAGAGACGATTTCGCTATTTTACGCCGACGCACACGTTTGCGTCACCAAAATTAAAAAAGGCCGGAGTTTTCCGGCCTTAGGGATTAATGGTTGAACGCTGACTGGAATGCCGCGACCAACGCATCGTTTTGCGACTGCGTCAGAGTATGACCTTTCGGATCGATAAACTGGAGGCTGCTGCGGTTATCCAGATCGCCGACCTGCAGCTTGTAGTCACCGGCGGAGAGGCCCGGATCACGCGCGCCCAGATCCCGCCAACCGCTGTCAGACAGTGGCTTGTAGGTAACGGAAATGCTGCCGGTAGAACGGGTGCTGTCGGTCACTTTCATGCCCACTTTTTCCAGCACACCCGGCAGGCGCTGCCATACGATATTGAACGGACCACGCACCACCAGCATTGGCAGACCGGTATCATCCGCGCTGCTCTGGACATCCAGCGAGGTTACGCTGCGTTTTTCAGCGGCGTTCTGCGCGTCGGTCGCGGATTTATCCAGACCGCCGGAGATAACGTTCAGCATTTCGGTGCTGTAGCGCTGCAACGATGCCGCGTCAGCCACCGGTTTGCCCGCCTGCTCCAGGTTCAGCAACTTAACCACCACTGACTGCTGATAGCCCTGCGGTTTCACCGAGATTTGATAACGGCCGCGATACTGCTGATCTTCATCGAGACGGTTCCAGTCAACCCAGCCGGTGGTCAGGCTCTGCGAGGCATCGTCACGTTTGTCGATGCTGTAGTTTTGCGCCTGAATGATGCTGACGACCTGCGGCCACAGCGTGCTGTTGCGGCCGTTTTCTACCATCAGCGTTGCGGTATCGCCCGTAAACTGGGTACGTGCGCCACTCACCAGCGCCAGCGGCTGTGCTGGCGGGCGGATATCCAGCGCTTTGCCGACTGCGCCGCTGCCGTTCGTGACAGGGATGTTGTAATCACCGTTTTGCAGCGGAAGGATCATTCCTGCCGGCGCATGAAGTTCAGCAAGCGGTGTGGCATCCAGATAGGATTCGTCACCGCTAACCTGACGCTTGTAACGTGAATCGGAACTACAGGCGGCGAGCAACATCACAAGTGAAACACCCGCTACCTTCGCCAGGCGCGACTTCTGTACTGAGTAAGCCATCAAATCTCCCTAAACTTTACAGCAGACCGGCATGCTTAAGCGCTGCACGGACAACCTCACGACCACTATTGGTGATCGGCGTCATCGGCAAACGTAGCGTATCGGTTGCTACAAGCCCCAACTCCTTACATGCCCATTTGACCGGGATCGGATTGGGTTCGACAAATAGTTTGTTGTGTAACGGCATCAGACGCTGGTTAATCACGCGCGCTTCGGCGAAATGCCCCTGGGTAGCCAGTTTGCACATTTCTGCCATATCTCGCGCCGCGACGTTAGCGGTCACGGAAATAACGCCGTCGCCGCCGAGCTGCATAAAGTCCAGCGCGCTGGCATCATCACCGCTCACCAGAATAAAGTCATCTGAAACCAGCTCTTTGATCTGATGAACACGCGTTAAGTTCCCGGTTGCTTCTTTAATACCGACAATATTTTTAATTTCCGCCAGGCGACCCACGGTTTCCGGCAGCATATCGCAGCCGGTACGCGACGGCACATTATACAGAATTTGCGGCAGGTCAGTATGTTCGGCGATGGCTTTAAAATGCTGGAACAGACCTTCCTGAGTAGGACGGTTGTAGTACGGCGTGACGGTCAGACAGCCGACAATACCGCTGTTATTAAAGCGTTTCGTCAGGCTGATGGCTTCTGCGGTGGCGTTTGCGCCCGTCCCGGCAATAACAGGGATGCGCCCTTCGGCCAGTTCCACGGTCATCATCACCACATCGGCATGTTCTTCGTGGCTTAGCGTGGCGGATTCACCGGTAGTCCCTACCGATACGATCGCCGAGGTTCCGTTGGCGACATGATAATCAATCAGTTTCTTCAGGCTTGAGCGGCAGACTTTACCTTGCGAATCCATCGGCGTGACAAGCGCGACAATACTTCCCGTGAACATGGGCCATCCTCTGTGCTAACAAGATTCTCAATGGTACGTGCGGTGCTGTAAGAAAAGCAAGAGACCTGAGGCTCAGTGGCGGTTGTATGCCGGTTTTTTTTATGCTTTCCTTATGATTACCTCACGTTTGACAGGAAGCACAGGTTTGACAACCTCATCACAACATTTTTTGGTTATCACTGCGCTGGGGGCCGACCGGCCTGGCATTGTGAACACGATCACACGCCACGTCAGTAGCTGCGGTTGTAATATTGAAGACAGTCGACTGGCGATGCTGGGGGAAGAGTTCACTTTTATTATGCTGCTTTCCGGGTCGTGGAATGCCATTACGTTAATTGAATCCACCCTGCCGCTGAAAGGCGCAGAGCTGGATTTGCTGATCGTCATGAAGCGCACCGACGCCCGTCCACGCCCTGATATGCCCGCCACCGTTTGGGTGCAGGTTGAGGTTCCTGATTCACCGCATTTGATTGAGCGCTTTACGGCGCTGTTTGACGCACACAAGATGAATATTGCCGAGCTGGTTTCGCGCACGCAGCCTGGAAATAAAGATGAAGTCCCGCAGTTATTTATCCAGATCACCGCTCACAGCCCGGCCTCACAAGACGCATCAAATATTGAGCAGGCGTTCAAAGCCCTATGTACAGAACTGCACGCGCAAGGCAGTATAAACATCGTTAACTATTCTCAGCATGATGAACAGGATGGAGTTAAGTAATGAATCCACTGAAAGCCGGTGATATTGCACCGAAATTTAGCTTGCCCGATCAAGACGGAGAACAAGTAAATTTGACCGACTTCCAGGGACAGCGTGTTCTGGTCTACTTCTACCCGAAGGCGATGACACCAGGCTGTACTGTCCAGGCCTGCGGCCTGCGCGATAACATGGACGAGTTGAAGAAAGCAGGCGTAGAAGTGCTGGGTATCAGCACGGATAAGCCTGAAAAACTGTCCCGTTTTGCCGAAAAAGAGCTGCTCAATTTTACGCTGCTGTCTGATGAAGACCATCAGGTATGCGAGCAGTTTGGCGTCTGGGGTGAAAAATCCTTTATGGGTAAAACCTACGACGGCATCCACCGTATCAGCTTCCTCGTGGATGCAGACGGCAAAATTGAACATGTGTTTGATGATTTCAAAACCAGCAACCACCACGACATCGTGCTGAACTGGCTGAAAGAAAACGCCTGATTGCGCCTCCTTTTCCGAGGGCGAATCTCCCAGATTCGCCCTTCTCGTTTCTCTCTTCGTGTCTTATTTGAAGTCGATCACATTTCTTTCCCGCATCTCGACACTAGTGCCGACAGGTTATTTTTCGCTCAGCGCTGACCATCACTTTTGTCCGTCCCTGGCCGCTCAAGAACACACAAATCACTGAAATACAAAGCTTTAACATTCTGGCATACCTTGTGCTAAGGCAGGTTCAACGAATTTTGCCTTCATTAACAAGGAGCCGTCATGAACCGCTTTGTGATTGCCGATCCCGAGTGGTGTATAGGATGCAACACCTGCCTTGCCGCGTGTTCGGATGCCCATAAACTTCAGGGATTACAACAGCATCCGAGGCTCACGCTGGTGCGAACGCAGACGAAAACCGCACCCGTGCTCTGCCGCCACTGCGACGACGCGCCCTGTAAACAGGTGTGCCCGGTCAACGCCATCTCCTTCCAGGATGAGGCGGTTTATCTCAATGAAACCCTGTGTATCGGCTGCAAGCTGTGCGGTCTGGTCTGCCCATTCGGCGCGATCACGCCATCCGGCAGCCGTCCACTGAATATTCCCGCGCGTTACGAACATCATCTGCCGGAAGAGCAACTGCGCGATGTGCCCGCCAGTCCGAACACCGACCACCCTTTTTTGCGCTGGAATGCAGGTGTGCAAACCATCGCAGTGAAATGCGATCTCTGCCACTTCCTGCCGGAAGGGCCATCCTGCGTACGGGCCTGCCCGACCAACGCCCTGCATCTGGTGACGGATTCCGCCATGCATAAACAGTTAAAAACCCGCAGAGAGCTGGCCGCCCTGAGTTCTACAGAGATCACTTTCGCGGCCGTTTCCCCTTCATCGGAGCAACGCTAATGGATGCCCTGCAATTATTGATGTGGTCAATCGTGCTGTACGTTGCCGGTGGCGTGGCCTCGCTGTTGCTCTCCCGTCAGCAAATTCTGGCCATCAACGTCGCCGGCATCTCGGCAATGCTCGGCGGATTATTAGGTATTGCCAGCGCACTGGTCGCACTTGGCGGCGGCGAAACACTCGCCTGGCAGGCTGCCGGGCCGTTTGATTTCGCCCACTTTATGGTGCGGCTGGATAGCCTGAGCGCCTTTATGCTGCTGGTGATTTCCCTGCTGGTCACGCTATGTGGGCTTTATTCGCTGGCCTATGTCCGCGAATACCTCGGCAAAGGGCCGGGTGCGATGGGGTTCTTTATGAATCTGTTTATCGCCTCGATGGTCGGGCTGGTGGTGATGGATAACGCCTTCTGGTTCATTGTGCTGTTCGAAATGATGTCGCTGGCCTCGTGGTTTTTGGTTATCACCGACCAGGATGACGAATCGATCCGCGCCGGGATGCTCTACTTCTTTATTGCCCACGCCGGTTCTGTGCTGATCATGATCGCCTTCTTCCTGATGTGGCGGCAAAGCGGCAGCCTGGATTTCGCCAGCTTCCGCACCCTGTCGCTGTCACCGGGCACCGCTTCGGCGGTCTTCCTGCTCGCCTTCTTCGGCTTTGGCGCCAAAGCCGGGATGTTGCCGCTGCACAGTTGGTTGCCGCGCGCCCACCCGGCTGCACCGTCCCACGCCTCGGCGTTGATGTCCGGCGTGATGGTGAAAATCGGTATCTTCGGCATCATCAAAGTCGGCATCGACCTGCTCGGTCATAGCGGCATTCCGCTGTGGTGGGGCGTGGTGGTGCTGGCTTTTGGCGCAGTCTCTTCAGTGCTCGGCGTGCTGTATGCGCTGGCCGAGCACGACATCAAACGCCTGCTGGCGTGGCACACGGTGGAAAACATCGGCATCATTTTGATGGGCGTCGGCGTCGGCATGGCGGGGATTGCGCTGCACCAGCCGGTGATTGCCGCTGTCGGCCTGCTGGGCGCGCTGTTCCACCTGCTCAATCATGCGTTGTTTAAAGGGCTGCTGTTTCTCGGTGCCGGGGCGATTATCTACCGTTTGCACAGCCGCGATATGGAAAAAATGGGTGCGCTGGCGAAACGGATGCCGTGGACAGCGGGCGCATTTCTGGTGGGCTGTCTCGCCATTTCCGCAATGCCGCCGCTCAACGGTTTTATCAGCGAGTGGTACACCTACCAGTCGCTCTTCTCCCTGACGCGCATCGACGCCATCATTCCACGCCTCGCCGGTCCCGTCGCGATAGTGATGCTGGCGATCACCGGGGCGCTGGCCGCGATGTGCTTCGTCAAAGTCTACGGTATTAGTTTCTGCGGTAACCCGCGCAGTGAAAAAGCCGATCAGGCACGGGAAGTGCCATGGCCAATGATTGCCGCCATGCTGGCACTGGCGCTGCTCTGTATTGTGTGCGGCGTCGGTGCCAGCGTCGTCGCGCCGCACCTGTTGCAGGTTGCGCTTTCACTTACCGCCAGCACGTCTCTTGCCGTCACTCAGGGCGCAACGCTGGTTCCCGGCGACGCGCAACAGGCCATGCTGACGCCCTCCACCCTGTTCCTGCTGCTGATTGCTCTGCCGCTGCTGCCCGGCGTGTTCTGGTACATCAACCGCCAGACGCGCGGCAACTGGCGACGCAGCGGCGATGCCTGGGCCTGCGGTTACGCATGGGAGAAAGGCATGGCACCTTCAGCGGGCAGCTTTACCCAGCCGCTACGGGTGATGTTCGGCCCGCTGTATCGCCTGCGTAAACAGCTCGATCCCACCACACCTCTGCAACAAAGCCTGGGAGGCATTACGCAGATAGCCAGCCGTACCGAACCCTTCTGGGACGACAAAATTATCCGTCCGCTGGTCAGCACGACTCAGCGTATTGCCCGTCTGGTGCAGTACCTGCAAAGCGGGGATTTCCGTCTCTATTGCCTGTATGTGATTGCCGCGCTGGTGATCCTGCTGCTGACGATTGCGCTGTGAGGAGGGAATGACGATGTTAGAACAGACTTCTGCGTGGTCACTGGGGTTGTTTGCGCTGTGCCAGGCTGCCTTGTTGCTGGCGCTGACGCCGCTATTTACCGGTATTTCGCGCCAGATCCGCGCCCGCATGCACTCAAGGCGAGGGCCTGGGATCTGGCAGGATTACCGCGACCTGCAAAAACTTTTGAAACGCCAGGCAGTGGCGCCCGCCTCTTCCGGGCTGATGTTCCGCGTGATGCCGTGGGTGCTGCTCAGCAGTATGTTGCTGGTAGCGATGACATTACCGCTGTTTATCCGCACCTCGCCCTTCGCTGGCGCAGGCGATCTGATCACCCTGATTTATCTCTTTGCGCTGTTCCGCTTTTTCTTTGCCCTTTCCGGCCTTGATACCGGAAGCCCCTTCTCCGGCCTCGGTGCCAGCCGCGAACTGACGCTGGGCATTCTGGTGGAGCCGATGTTGATCCTTTCGCTGTTGGTGCTGGCGCTGCTGGCCGGTTCCACCAATATCAGCGCCATCAGCAACACGCTGGCGTCAGGCTGGATCTCACCGGTCGCCACTCTGCTGGCGCTACTCGCCTGCGGGTTCGCCTGCTTTATTGAGATGGGCAAAATCCCCTTCGACGTCGCAGAAGCCGAACAGGAGTTGCAGGAAGGGCCGCTGACCGAATACTCCGGCGCGGGTCTGGCGCTGGTGAAATGGGGCATCGGGCTGAAGCAGGTAGTAATGGCCGCGCTGTTTCTGGCGCTGTTTTTCCCCTTCGGCAATGCCGCCAGCCTGAGCATCGGCGCGATGGCGCTGTCGCTGATTATCACGCTTATCAAATTGCTGGTGGTGTTCGTTCTGGCGTCGCTGGTGGAGAACTCGCTGGCGCGCGGACGCTTTTTGCTGACGCATCACCTTACCTGGCTCGGCTTCAGTCTGGCTGCGCTGTCGTATGTTCTCTGGTTAACCGGTCTGTAAGGAGCACAGGAAAACGATGGAAACTCTTGCTTTGACGACGCTGCTGCTGCCCTTTATCGGCGCGCTGATCGTCTCACTGTCTCCCCGGCGAACCGCCCCGCAGCTTGCCACGCTGTTTGCCCTGCTGGCGACGGCGGCGACGCTGTCGCTGGCGCTCAGTTTCTACAGTGCCGGACGCGAAGCGGTGGATATTCCGCTGCTGGCGGCAGGACAGATAGCGCTGTTTGGCCTCACGGTCGATCGCATCAGCACGCTGATCCTGTTTGTGGTGGTGTTTCTCGGCCTGCTGGTGGCGCTCTATTCGACCGGCTATCTGACGCGCGGCAACCGCGAACATCCGCACGATGGCAGCAACCGCTACTACGCATTTTTACTGATTTTTATCGGCGCGATGTCCGGGCTGGTGCTCTCTTCAACGCTGCTGGGTCAACTGCTGTTTTTCGAAATTACCGGCGGCTGTTCCTGGGCGCTGATCAGCTATTACCAGAGCGAAAAATCACAGCGCGCGGCCATGAAAGCGCTGCTGATTACCCATGTTGGTTCGCTGGGATTATATCTGGCCGCCGCCACGCTGTTCCTCAACACCGGCACCTTTGCCCTGAGCGCCATCAGCCAGTTGCAGGGCGCGCCAACCTTGCTGGTGTATGGCGGCATTCTGTTTGCCGCCTGGGGGAAATCAGCCCAGTTGCCGTTACAAGCCTGGCTGCCGGATGCGATGGAAGCACCAACCCCGGTGAGCGCTTACTTACACGCCGCGTCAATGGTGAAAGTCGGCGTCTATATTTTCGCCCGCGCCATCGCCGAAGGCGGCCAGATACCCCATGTCATCGGCTGGGTCGGTGTGGCGATGGCAACGATAACGATGGTCTACGGCTTTTTGATGTACCTGCCGCAAAAAGATATGAAGCGGCTGCTGGCATGGTCGACCATTTCGCAACTGGCGTGGATCTTCCTCGCGCTGTCGCTCTCCACCTTCGGTTCGCCGCTGGCCTTCAAAGCGGGGATTGTTTACATCTTCAACCACGCTTTCGCCAAGAGCCTGTTCTTCCTCGTCGCCGGTGCGCTGAGCTACAGCTGCGGCACTCGCCTGTTGCCGCGCTTGCGTGGGGTGATGCGCACGCTGCCGCTGGCGGGTATCGGCTTTTGCGTTGCCGCACTCGCCATTACTGGTGTTCCGCCGTTTAACGGCTTCTTCAGCAAATTTCCCCTCTTTGCCGCCGGGTTCGCGCTGTCGAATAGCTACCCGATCCTGCTGCCGGTGATGGTGCTGGCGCTGGTGGAATCGGTCGCCAGCTTCGGCTGGTTTATCTACTGGTTTGGCCGCGTCGTACCGGGCGAAGCGAGTGAAGAGGTGGCGCAGGCCGCACCGTTGCCGTGGGCAATGAAACTGGTGCTGGTCATTCTGATTGTGATGTCGCTGTGCTCAAGCGTGATTGCTGCGGCGTGGCTTGGATAAGGGAGTCGATGATGACGGGAACTTTGCTTGTTAACAATCTGGCGGGGCTGATGATGTTCACCTCGCTGCTGGTCACCTGCGCCAGACGCTACTCCGTCTCCTGCTGGTTGTATGCCCTGCAATCACTGGTGCTGGTCTCCATCTTTTTCACGCTGTCGCAGTTGCTGGATGCGGAACAACTGCTGATGTGGTCGTTCAGCGCCTTCTTCACCAAGGTGCTGCTGGTGCCGCTGATTATGGGCTATGCGTTTCGCAAGATGGCGCCGGATGGCGCAGGGGAACGGCTGTTTGGCCCGGCAACGCTGGTGCTGATGGCCGCAGCCATTGTGCTGCTGTGCTGGTTTGTCGTCCGTCCGGTGCAACTGCCGATGGTCGCCCAGCTTAAACCAGCGCTCGCTGTCGCCCTCGGTCACTTCCTGCTGGGTCTGCTGTGCATCATCAGCCAGCGCAATATTTTGCGCCAGGTATTCGGTTACTGCCTGATGGAAAACGGCTCGCATCTGGTGCTGGCGCTGCTCGCCTGGCGCGCGCCGGAACTGGTTGAGATCGGTATAGCGACGGATGCCATTTTCGCCGTGATTGTGATGGCGCTGCTGGCAAGGAAAATCTGGCGCACCCACGGCACGCTGGATGTTAACAACCTTACGGCGCTGAAGGGGTAATACCATGAGTCATGCATTGATGTTCACGCTGTTGCTATTGACGCCGCTGGTTGTCTCTGCGCTCTGTTTTGCCTGCCGGTTGAGCGGGAATGTGGCGCGGACGCTGGTCACGGTGGTGCACTCACTGGGCATTACGCTGTTACTGATTGTCGCATTGTGGACGGTGGCAGAAGCCGTGCAGGAAGGGGAAATTTTCGGCGCGCACCGCTGGCTGCACATTGATAGTTTGAGCGGTCTATTTTTGTCGCTGCTGGGGATTATCGGTTTTCTCACCGGGCTGTATTCGATTGGCTATATGCGTCATGAAGTCGATCACGGCGAAATCAGCGTATCCACGCTCTGTTACTACTACGGTTTCTTTCATCTGTTCCTGTTCACCATGTTACTGGTTGTGACCAGCAACAACCTGATTGTGATGTGGGCAGCAATTGAGGCCACCACCCTCAGCTCGGCGTTTCTGGTGGGTATTTACGGTCAGCGCTCCTCGCTGGAAGCAGCGTGGAAATACATCATCATCTGTACCGTTGGCGTGGCATTTGGCCTGTTCGGCACCGTGCTGGTGTATGCCAATGCCTCCAGCTTTATGGCCGAGCCGGATCACGCCATTTTCTGGACGGAAGTGCTGAAAGAGAGCAGAAAACTCGACCCGACATTAATGGTGCTGGCTTTTGTCTTTGTGCTGATCGGTTTTGGGACCAAAACCGGCCTTTTCCCGATGCACGCCTGGCTACCGGATGCGCACAGTGAAGCCCCCAGCCCGGTGAGCGCCCTGCTCTCGGCGGTGCTGCTCAACTGCGCGCTGCTGGTGCTGATTCGTTACTACATCATTATTTGTCACGCCATTGGCGACAGCTTCCCCAATACGCTACTTCTGGTGTTCGGCATGCTGTCGGTTGGCGTTGCCGCCTTCTTCATCCTGGTACAGCAAGATATGAAACGCCTGCTGGCCTACTCCAGCGTAGAAAATATGGGGCTGGTGGCGGTGGCGCTCGGTATCGGCGGACCACTCGGCATCTTCGCCGCGCTGCTGCATACCCTCAATCACAGCCTCGCCAAAACGCTGCTGTTCTGCGGCTCCGGCAATGTGCTGCTGAAATACGGCACCCGCAATCTGGATGTGGTGTGCGGCATGTTGAAAGTGATGCCGCTGACCGCCGTGCTGCTCGGCGGCGGTGCACTGGCGCTCGGCGGTATGCCGCCATTCAACATCTTCCTCAGTGAATTTATGACCGTCACCGCCGGGCTGGCGGCTGAGCACCTGGTGGTAACGCTGGTGCTGCTGTTGCTGCTGACGCTGGTACTTGGCGGGCTGGTGCGCATGGTCGCCAAAGTGCTGTTCGCCACGCCGCCGCAGCAGGTTGCCAGCGGTGAACTGGGCTGGCTGACCACCGTTCCGATGGTGCTGTTACTGGTGATGATGCTGGTGATGGGTACCCATATTCCGCAGCCGGTCAGCCGTTTGCTGGCCGGAGCCTCAAGCATCGTACTGTCCGGCGACGATGAGCGCCCCACCCGGCTGAGCTGGCTGTGGGTCACGTTTGATACTACCGCCACGTCGGCAACACCATCGCACGTCCAGGGAGAGTGAAAGTGAGTTATTTAGCAAGCGTGAACCACCAGCAGCCGCGCGGCAATGCCTGCCTTGCGGCGTTGAAAATGCAGTTTCCCGGCGCGGTGCTGGAAGAAGAACGCCAGACCTTCGAACAAGTCACCATTACGGTGAAGATCAACCTGTTACCGGAGATTGTTCACTATCTCTATTACCAGCATGACGGCTGGCTGCCGGTACTGTTTGGCAACGACGAACGCAGCCTTAACGGCCATTATGCAGTCTATTACGCACTGTCGATGGAAGGGGCGGAAAAGTGCTGGATCGTGGTGAAAGCGTTGGTTGATGCCAATACGCGGGAATTCCCGTCGGTGACGCCGCGCGTACCCGCTGCCGTGTGGGGCGAACGTGAGATCCGCGATATGTACGGGCTGATCCCGGTTGGCCTGCCGGATCAACGTCGGCTGGTCTTACCGGACGACTGGCCGGACGATCTGCATCCGCTGCGCAAAGACACCATGGATTATCGCCTGCGTCCGGAACCGACCAGCGACACGGAGAATTACACCTTTATCAATGATGGCGGCAATTCTGCGCGCATCGTGCCGATTGGCCCGCTGCATATCACCTCTGACGAACCTGGCCACTTCCGTCTGTTTGTCGATGGAGAGCGGATTGTCGATGCCGATTACCGTCTGTTCTATGTGCATCGCGGCATGGAGAAACTGGCGGAAACCCGCATGGGCTATAACGAAGTCACCTTCCTCTCGGATCGGGTTTGCGGCATTTGCGGTTTTGCCCATAGCGTCGCCTACACCACCTCGGTGGAAAACGCGCTGGGCATTGTAGTGCCGCAGCGTGCGCACACTATCCGTTCGGTGCTGCTGGAAGTAGAGCGGCTGCACAGCCACCTGCTTAACATTGGCCTTTCCAGCCACTTTGTCGGTTTCGACACCGGGTTTATGCAGTTTTTCCGCATCCGCGAGAAGTCGATGACGATGGCGGAGCTGCTGACCGGCTCGCGCAAAACCTACGGTCTGAACCTGATTGGCGGTATTCGCCGCGACATTCTGAAAGAGCAACGCGTGAAGACCATCCAACTGGTGAAAGAGATGCGTGCCGAAGTGACGCAACTGGTGGATATGCTGCTCTCGACGCCGAACATGGCACAGCGCACCCAGGGCGTCGGCATTCTTGACCGCCAGGTCGCGCGGGATTTCAGCCCGGTGGGGCCGCTGATTCGCGGCAGTGGTTTCGCCCGCGATCTGCGCTTCGATCACCCTTATGCCGACTACGGCAACCTGCCGAAAACCCTGTTCACCTGGCCGGATGGCGATGTCTTCTCGCGCCTCATGGTGCGGGTAAAAGAGGTGTTTGATTCGCTGGCGATGATTGAGTTTGGCCTCGATAACCTGCCGGACACGCCGCTGCTGACCGAAGGCTTCAGCTACCAGCCGCATAAATTCGCCCTCGGTTATGTTGAAGCGCCGCGCGGGGAAGATGTGCACTGGAGCATGCTCGGCGACAATCAGAAGCTCTACCGCTGGCGCTGCCGTGCGGCCACCTACGCCAACTGGCCTGTGCTGCGCTATATGCTGCGCGGCAACACCGTCTCCGACGCGCCGCTAATTATCGGCAGCCTCGATCCCTGCTACTCGTGCACGGACCGCGTCACGCTGGTTGACGTGCGTAAACGTAAATCGACGACCGTGCCCTATAAAGAGATCGAACGTTACGGCATTGAACGTCGCCACTCGCCGCTGAAGTAAGGAAAGAAACGATGCTGAAATTGTTGAAGACCATTCTCAGGGCGGGCGAACCCACGGTGAAATACCCGTTTGCGCCGCTGGAGGTGTGCCCCGGTTTTCGCGGTAAACCCGAACTGGATCCGTTGCAATGCATTGCCTGCGGCGCCTGCACTACCGCCTGCCCGGCGAATGCGCTGACCATGGAAACCACGCCAGAGGAAAACCGCCGCGTCTGGCAGTTGTTTATTGGCCGCTGCATTTACTGCGGCCGTTGCGAAGAGGTGTGCCCGACGCGGGCTATCCATTTGTCAGAAGAGTTTGAACTGGCGGTCACCCGCAAAGCCGATCTGTATGTGCGCGCGACATTTCGTTTGCAGCACTGCACCGAATGCGGCGTGCCTTTCGCGCCGGAAAAATCGGTCACACTGGCGGTTGAACTGCTGACACTCAGCCAGAACAACCCGGAACTGGCCGATTCCCTGCGCGCGCAGGCGTGCATCTGCCCGGCCTGTCGGCGTCGTGCCGCGCTGGAACACCACAACAGCACCAACATTCATTACTATCTTGAGGAGCAAGCATGAGTTCCGACCTGAAGATACTGTCGCAGCATGTCAGCCAGCCGGTGCAGCTTGATGAGTCAGCGCAAAAAATCAAACAGCTTTTGCTGCGCGATATCCAGCGTTCCGCCTATGTTTACCGCGTGGATTGCGGTGGCTGCAACGGCTGTGAAATTGAGATTTTCGCCGCCATTACGCCGCTGTTCGACGCCGAGCGCTTTGGCATCAAAGTAGTGGCTTCGCCGCGTCACGCCGACATTTTGCTGTTTACCGGCGCGGTGACCCGCGCGATGCGCATGCCCGCTTTACGCGCCTGGGATGCCGCGCCCGATCATAAAATTGCTATCTCCTACGGCGCATGCGGCGTCGGCGGCGGAATTTTCCACGATCTTTACTGCGTGTGGGGCGGCAGCGACACCATCGTGCCGATTGATGTCTGGATCCCCGGCTGCCCGCCGACGCCGGCGGCCACCATTCATGGTTTCGCGGTAGCACTGGGCCTGCTGGAGCAGAAACTGCACGCGGTTGACCATATCCAGACACCAAACGAAACGGCCAGCGTCAACTGGCCTGCTCTGCCGCTGGCGCTGCGCGTGACCCTTGAGCGCCAGGCGCGGCAACTGGCGGGTTATCGCCAGGGGCGCGAAATCGTCGATCATCTTTTTGCGTTGCTGAGCGAAGGCGAGATCGGCCAGCGCGCATCACGGGTGAATGCCTGGCTGCAACAGGCGGCGGATCCCCGTCTGACGGCGATCGTGCAGCAATTAATGAGTGAGCTGGAGCGCCACCATGTCTGAGCAAACCGCGCAGGTGATGTTCTGGGCGCTGCGGCAAAAGTTTGTCGATGACAGCGTTGAACTGGAGGAGAAAAGCCGTCAGGTGATGTACTACTCGCTGGCTATTGGTCATCACGTTGGGGTGATCGATTGCCTCAACGTCGCGCTGGCCTGCCCGCTGGATGCCTACCAACAGTGGCTGACGCTGATGGAGGACACCGACGCGCGGCGCAAAATGCAGGGGCTGCTCACCTTCGGCGAAATCGTCATCGACGCCAGCCATGTCAATCTGCTGGCGCCCGATTTCGCCCGGCTGGCCAAAACGGCGGAGGAACCGTGGCGAGGCTGGAGCCGCCAGCTATTACAACACTTACAGGATATGGCCCACGAACCCGCACTCTATTTAATGGTGCGCCGGGTGGATTAATTTCATTCACCTTGTTTATACGTGAAGCCTGTAACATTACAAATTAGAGGGGTATTGTACCCTTGTGCTGGTTTTTACGTCCGAGGACATAACAACAGTGAAAACCGGTTAACTGGTGAGAAAACTGCGTTTATTTGCATGCTTTTTAGCAGGTCATTCAGGTTGCAGTCAGGGAAAACGCAGCGAATCTGGCATCAGCCGGGCAAGGAAAGGCAACGCACCTGCGGCTTAAATGACGCTCGCTAAATCTGGAAGGGCGACGTATCCATGATCTTACAGCAGTTGCTGGAACAGAATGATAAGGCTTCACTTCTTCAGGCGTTTATCCCCCTGCCGCCCCCCTTCAGCCCCGTGCAGTTTATTGAATTACGTCTCAATAACGCCCCTTTCTGGCGCTGTTTTGATGATGGCAGCGCGGCGTTTTGCACGGCCGAATACGGCGACACAATCAGCGACAGCTCGCTGCACGTGGTGCTGCTGGAAGGCAGCGATGTGGCAGAACTGCGCTTTGTGCGCACCGACGGCGGCACTTTCAGCCCGCAAGAGAATGCGCTGTTTGCCTGGCTGACGCGGCTGGCGACGCAGGCGCTGGAGGAGAGGCTGGCGAGCGAAAAACTCCGCCAGTCAGTCACGGCGTTGCGCGAAGAGCGCGATCACCACCGGGTGCTGGTGGACATCACTAACTCGGTGCTGTCGCATCTCGATCTTGACGATCTGGTGGCGGATGTTTCGCAGGAGATCCACCGCTTTTTCGGCATCGATAATATTCGCATGGTGCTGCGCGATACGCTGCATTCACACCAGCTTAACTGCCATGTCACCCATTTTCCCAGTTGCCCGCCGGAAACAGAGCGATTCCCGCTACGCAGTGAAAGCCCGGTTTTGCTGGCCGCGCTGAACGAACATCGCGGCGCGCTGCTCCAGCAGGATCAGGATGCGGCGCTGTGGCACAGCGATGCGGTGCTCAGTCAGTTGGCGCTGCAGGGGCTGAACACGGTGTTTATTTTGCCGCTGGCCTACAGCCACCAGTCCACGGGCGTGCTGCTACTGGCGCACCATGAGGCATCCGTTTTCACTGAACAAAATTGTCGATTGCTACAGCAGATTGCCGACAGAATTGGTATCGCCGTCGATAATGCCGACGCGTACCGCAAAGTTATCCATCTGAAAGAGAATCTGAACAGCGAAAACCGCCAGCTCAACGAGCAGATCGCCTCCAGCCAGAGTTTCGGCGACATTATTTACCAGAGCGAGGCGATGCGCGACGTGCTCCAGCAGGTCAATATTGTCGCCCTGAGCGACAGCACGGTGCTGATCCTCGGCGAAACCGGCACCGGGAAAGAGATCATCGCCCGCGCGCTGCATCAGATGAGCCCGCGTAAAGATAAACCGCTGGTGAAAATCAACTGTGCCGCGATCCCCTCCAGCCTGCTGGAAAGCGAACTGTTTGGTCACGATAAAGGTGCCTTTACCGGTGCGATCAACACGCATCGCGGACGCTTTGAAATGGCCGATGAGGGCACTCTGTTCCTCGATGAGATCGGCGATATGCCGCTTGAACTGCAACCCAAGCTGCTGCGCGTATTGCAGGAGCGCGAGATCGAACGCATCGGCGGCAACCGGACCATCCCGGTGAATGTGCGGGTGATTGCCGCCACCAACCGCGATCTACGCCAGATGGTGATCGACCGCGAGTTTCGCAACGATCTCTTTTATCGCCTGAATGTCTTCCCGCTGGTGCTGCCGCCGCTGCGCGAGCGCCCGGATGACATTCCGCTGCTGGCACGCTATTTCACGCAAAAACTGGCGCGTCGCCTGAACCGCACCATTGATACCATCCCGGCAGAGACTCTCCGCCAGTTGATGCGCTACGAATGGCCCGGCAACGTGCGTGAACTGGAGAACGTGATTGAACGTGCGGTATTGCTTTCACGCGATAACACACTGAATCTGCACCTCAATGCGCAGCCAGTCAGTATGGTGCAGCCGGTGGTTCACGATCCTTTCCCCTTCCCGCTGCCGAAAGTGGCGGAGATGATGCACCCCGAACCGCCGGAAAATGACGAAGAGGAGCGGGCACGCATTATTCAGGTACTGCGCGAAACCAACGGCATTGTCGCTGGCCCTCGCGGTGCGGCTGCGCGGCTTGGTATGAAGCGCACCACGTTGTTATCACGCATGCAGCGCCTCGGTATTGCGGTACGCGAAGTGCTGTGATCATTTTTGTGAACGGGTTGACACTTTCCCGCTGATTCTCCTGCCGCGGCTGGTACGGGCTATGCATATGACGGCGAGTGGCCTGAAGCCACGCCTTCATTGATATTGCATCAGGAGAATCAAATGGATACCGGCAACGCGTTTGACCTGCGACTTCCTGCGGAAATGGCAAAAGTCGCCGAACAGTCAGGTTTGTATAAAGTCAGCAAGAAGAAAGAGTTGTCGTTCTTTCTCGCGGTAACGGCGGGCGTATTTATCTCGATTGCTTTTGTCTTTTATATCACCGTCACCAGCGGGCCTGCGCCTGCCACCGCGCTGGCAAAACTGGCGGGCGGCGTCTGTTTCTCGCTGGGGCTTATTCTGGTGGTGGTGTGCGGCGCGGATCTCTTTACCTCAACCGTACTGACGGTGATGGCGAAAGCCAGCGGCCTGATAAGCTGGCGGCAACTGATCGGCAACTGGGTCATTGTTTATCTCGGCAATCTGGTCGGTGCGCTGTTTTTTGTCGCGCTGATTTGGTTTGCCGGGCAGACGATGAGCAGCAACGGCCTGTGGGGGCTGAACGTGTTGCAAACCGCCGATCATAAAATGCATCACACCTTTATTGAGGCGGTGTGCCTCGGGACGCTGTGTAATCTGATGGTCTGCCTGGCGGTTTGGATCAGTTATTCCGGCCATACGCTGACGGACAAAATTATGGCGATGCTGCTGCCGATCGGCATGTTTGTCGCCAGCGGTTTTGAACACAGCATTGCCAATATGTTTCTGCTGCCGCTGGCGGTCATTATCCGCGATTTTGCCCCGGCAAGTTTCTGGGCGACGGTGCACAGTTCGCCGGATAACTTCCCGGCGTTAACCTTCAGCAGGGTAATTACCGATAACCTGATTCCGGTCACGATTGGCAATATCATTGGCGGCGGAGTGTTAGTCGGCGTGACGTACTGGATTATCTATCTGCGTAATGACCATGCCGGACATTAAGCCCGATGCCGGGCGGCAATGCGTGCGCCGCCCGGTGGCGCTACTCTTCGATGGCAGGCGAATCCGGCCAGGCGTGGATCACCGCCTGAATCAGCGTGGCGAGCGGAATGGCAAAGAAAACGCCCCAAAAACCCCAGAGCCCACCGAAAATGATCACCGACAGAATGATCACCAGCGGATGCAGGTTTACCGCTTCGGAGAACAGCACCGGCACCAGCAAATTGCCATCCAGCGCCTGAATAATCAGATACACCGCAAAGCAGCTCCAGAACTCAGTGCCGAGGCCAAACTGGAACAGCGCCACGCCGACCACCGGAATGGTGACCACAAAAGCGCCGATGTAAGGGATCAACACCGAGAAACCGACCAGCACCGCCAGCAGCAGCGAATAGTTAAGGCCAAACAGAATGAAACCAATCCAGGTGGCGATGCCGACGACAATCATCTCCAGCACTTTGCCGCGAATATAGTTGGTGATCTGCTGGTTCATCTCTTTCCACACCTGCCCCGCCAGCCCGCGATTGCGCGGCAAGACGCGGCGCACGGCGTTAAGCATCTGCTCTTTGTCTTTGACAAGAAAAAAGACCATCAGCGGCACCAGCACCAGATAGACCGCCAGCGTCAACAGCCCGACCAGCGAAGCGAGGGAGTATTTCACCACCGAATCGCCCATTGTCAGCATGCGCGAGCGCATATTTTCCGCCATCGCATCAATGATGCCCGCATCCATTAGCGCCGGATAACGGCGCGGCAGCGTGGCGGCGAAATCAGAGAGTTTGCTCAACATGCCGGGCATGTCGCGGATCAGGTAAATCCCCTGCTGCCAGGCTACCGGCATCACCACAAAGGCCATCACCAGCAGAATGCCGACAAACAGCACCAGCACAATCGACGCCGCCCAGTTGCGCGAACAGCCGATTCTTTCCAGACGAACGGTTGGCCACTCCAGCAGGTAAGCGATAACCAGCGCCACCAGCAGCGGCGCAAGCAGGCCGCTAAAGAAGAAGAGGATACAGAATCCGGCAAGCAGAATGACCAGCAGCGCAATCGCCTCCGGGTCGCTGAAGCGACGGCGATACCACTGCATCAACATTTCAAGCATAACGTTCCTTCATAAGCCTTGTGGGCTGAGGGGTAAGAAGTGGAATTGTATCGAAATGTCACAAAAAAGACTTCGCTTTTCGTACGCTTTACGAGAAACATAACATGCGGTCGTTCGGGATGTTTTTTCGCGGCGAAGACCGCTAAACTTGCCAAGCGTTTACCGGAACGAAGCAAGAAAAATCCGGTCATACAGGTGTTTCCAAACAAACAGGTGAGGTTATGTTCAGGCAGTTGAAACGAACGCTGGTCGCAACCCTTATCGCTACAGTGGCGGCAGGTACGGTTATTCCGGCATGGGCCGATTCGGCAGACAACCTGCCAGATATGGGCACGTCCGCCGGCAGTACGCTCTCCATTGGACAGGAGATGCAGATGGGCGACTACTATGTGCGCCAGCTACGCGGCAGCGCGCCGCTGATTAACGATCCACTGCTGGTGCAGTACATTAATGCACTGGGCATGCGGCTGGTGGCGCATGCTGACTCCGTAAAAACCCCGTTTCACTTCTACCTCGTCAATAACGACGAAATCAACGCCTTCGCCTTTTTCGGCGGCAATGTCGTGTTGCACTCTGCGCTTTTCCGTTACACGGACAACGAGAGCCAGCTCGCCTCGGTGATGGCGCACGAAATTTCCCACGTCACGCAGCGCCACCTGGCGCGCGCGATGGAAGATCAAAAACGCAGCGCCCCGCTCACCTGGGCCGGCGCGCTGGGTTCAATCCTGTTAGCGATGGCCAGCCCGCAAGCGGGGATGGCGGCGCTTACCGGGACGCTGGCGGGCACGCAACAGGGCCTGATCAGCTTTACCCAGCAGAACGAACAGGAAGCGGATCGTATCGGCATCCAGGTGCTGCAGCGTTCCGGTTTCGACCCGCAGGCAATGCCGACATTCCTCGAAAAACTGCTTGATCAGTCACGCTATTCAACCCGTCCGCCGGAAATTCTGCTGACGCACCCCCTGCCGGAAAGCCGCCTTGCCGATGCGCGTAACCGCGCTAACCAGATGCGTCCGGTGGTGGTTCAGTCTTCGGAAGCGTTCTACATGGCCAAAGTCAGGGCACTCGGCATGTATAACTCCGGGCGTAACCAACTGACCGATGACTTGCTGGATGGCTGGTCGAAAGGCAATGTGCGTGAGCAGCGCGCCGCGCAATATGGCCGCGCCCTGCAGGCAATGGAAGCGAAAAAGTTCCCTGAAGCGGCGAAAGCGTTGCAACCGTTGCTGAGTGCCGATCCGAATAACGCCTGGTATCTCGATCTGGCGACCGATATCGATTTGGGGCAGAACAAAAGCGCCGATGCGATTAAGCGCCTGAACGCCGCCAGCGAGCTGAAAACCAACCCGGTGTTGCAGCTCAACCTGGCGAACGCCTACCTGGAAGGCGGGCAACCGGCGGAAACGGCGCGGATCCTCAACCGTTACACCTTTACCTATAAAGATGATGTGAATGGCTGGGATCTGCTGGCGCAGGCGGAAGCCGCACTAGGCAATCGCGACCAGGAGCTGGCCGCCCGCGCGGAAAGCCTGGCGCTGGTGGGCAAACTGGATCAAGCCATCACATTATTGAGCAGCGCCAGTTCGCAGGTGAAACTCGGCAGCCTGCAACAGGCACGTTATGATGCGCGTATTGATCAGCTGCGCCAGTTGCAGCAGCGCTTCAAACCGTATCAGAAGATGTAACAAGGAGAAGAGATGTCAGACGCGGTGCAAATCTACCATAACCCTCGCTGCTCAAAGAGCCGTGAAACCCTGAACCTGCTGAAAGAGAACGGCGTCGAGCCGCAGGTGGTGCTCTATCTGGAGACGCCGCCGGATGCGGCGACCATCAAACAACTGCTGCAGATGCTCGGCATGTCCAGCGCACGGGAACTGATGCGCACGAAAGAGGATCTGTATAAGTCCCTGAACCTTGGTGATAACACATTATCCGAACAGGAATTGGTGCAGGCGCTGGTGGATAACCCGAAGCTGATTGAGCGCCCGATTGTGGTGGCAAACGGTAAAGCGCGTATCGGCCGTCCGCCGGAGCAGGTTTTAGACATTATCGGTTAAATTTGATTGCCCGGTGGCGCTACGCTTACCGGGCCTGCAAACCGTGCAGGCCGGATAAGACGTAACCGCCATCCGGCCATGATTTATAACTTGAGAATATCTTTCACAAACGGGATGGTCAGCTTGCGCTGGGCGGTAATGGAAGCGCGATCCAGCACATCGAGAGTATCGAACAGCGTACGCATTTCTCTGTCCAGCCGTTTGAGCAGAAAACGGCCCACATCTTCCGGCAATTCAAAACCACGAATGCGCGCACGCAGCTGCAGCGCCTGTAGCTTGTCTTCATCGGAGAGCGGTTGCAGCTTGTAGATCTGCCCCCAGTCCAGCCGCGAAGCCAGATCCGGCAGCCCAAGATTCAACTGGCGCGGCGGACGATCGCCGGTGATCAGCAGACGGGTTTTGCCCTGTTCAAGAATGCGGTTATAGAGGTTGAAGATCGCCATTTCCCACGGCTCGTCACCGGCAATGCATTCGATATTATCGATACACACCAGCGAGAGTTGATCCATACCCTCCAGCACTTCCGGTACGAACCAGGTGCGTTTATCCAGCGGCACATAGCCAACGGCATCGCCGCGCCTGGAGAGCTCCGCACATGCGGCGTGCAGCAAATGGCTACGCCCGGCGCCTTCACGCGACCAGAAATAGATGTATCCGCTGTGTGCCTGGCGCAGAACGTTTTGCAACGCCGCCAGTAAAGAGGGGTTATCACCCGGCCAGAAACTCGCGAAGGTTTCATCGTCGGGTAAATATAATGGCAAAGAGAGCTGTGCCGGTGTGTTCAGAGGGACCTCAACAGGGCTTACAAAAAACGCAGCGAGTTTACCATAAAACATGGCAAAGTTTGAACCGGGCGCGAAACCCGGCTCAAACAACAGGCATTAACCCTTCGCGGCGTCGTTGTCCTGCGCGTCCAGCACCACTTCTTCCGGGCGCAGTACGCTAATCAGTTTGAAGATCAGGCTCAGACAAACGCCAACAATGGTCGCCAGCGCCATGCCCTTCAGTTCCGCCGCGCCAATGTGCACTTTCGCGCCGCTGACGCCGATGATCAGAATGACGGAAGTGAGGATCAGGTTCTGCGCTTTGCTGTAATCGACTTTCGATTCAATCAATACGCGAATACCGGATGCGCCAATCACGCCGTACAGCAGCAGCGATACACCGCCCATGACCGGAACCGGGATGATCTGGATCGCCGCCGCCAGTTTGCCGACGCAGGAGAGCAGGATCGCGATAACAGCCGCGCCGCCGATAACCCAGGTGCTGTAAACGCGGGTGATGGCCATTACACCGATGTTCTCACCGTAAGTGGTATTCGGCGTGGAGCCAAAGCAGCCGGAAATGATCGTCGAGAAACCGTTAGCAAACATCGAACGATGCAGGCCCGGATCGCGAATCAGATCTTTTTTGATGATATTCGCCGTCACCACCAGATGCCCCACGTGCTCGGCAATCACCACCAGCGCCGCAGGCAGAATGGTGAAAATGGCAAACCACTCGAAACGCGGCGTATAGAATGTCGGCAGCGCAAACCAGTGCGCCTGCGCGATCGGCGTGGTATCGACAACGCCCATGACGAAGGAGAGCGCGTAGCCCGCCAGCACACCGATGAGGATCGGGATAATCGCCATAAAGCCACGGAACAGCACGGAACCAAACACCGTTACGCCCAGCGTGACCATCGAAATGATCACCGTTTTACTATCCGCGCTTTGGCCTTCAGCCGGCAACAGACCGGCCATATTCGCCGCCACACCCGCCAGTTCCAGGCCGATAACCGCCACGATAGCGCCCATTGCCGCAGGCGGGAACATCACATCCAGCCAGCCGGTACCGGCTTTCTTAACGATAAAGGAGACGATGCAGAACAAGACGCCGCACATAATGAAACCGCCCAGCGCCACTTCATAACCGAGCGGCAACAGCAGCAGCACCGGCGAGATAAACGCAAAGCTGGAACCGAGGTAAGCCGGGATTTTCCCCTTACAGATGAAGAGATAAAGCAGCGTCCCGATACCATTGAACAGCAGCACGGTGGCCGGGTTAATGTGAAACAGGATTGGCACCAGCACGGTCGCGCCAAACATGGCGAACAGGTGCTGCAAACTAAGCGGGATCGTCTGCAAAAGCGGCGGTCTTTCACTCACCCCGATAGCACGGCGCGTCATAATGTTTTTCCTCTGAGTGTTGTTGTTTATCTCCCCGTCCTTTGCGGCGGGCAGTTTATGAATCCAAAAAAAAGCCGACTATCAAAGTCGGCTTTCGATTTGTCATGCGTTACTTCGTACCAAAGATTTTGTCACCGGCATCGCCGAGGCCCGGAATAATGTAGCCGTGCTCATTGAGGCCCTTGTCGATCGCCGCGGTATACAGCTCGACGTCCGGGTGCGCTTTCTCCAGCGCCGCCAGACCTTCCGGCGCGGCAACCAGCACCAGAACTTTGATGCTGTGACAGCCTGCGTTTTTCAGCAGATCGATGGTGGCAATCATTGAACCACCGGTCGCCAGCATCGGGTCAACCACCAGCGCCATACGCTCGTCGATGTTGGACACCAGTTTCTGGAAGTACGGTACCGGCTCCAGCGTTTCTTCATTACGGTAGATACCGACCACGCTGATGCGCGCGCTCGGCACGTGCTCCAGCACGCCTTCCATCATGCCCAGACCGGCACGCAGAATCGGCACCACGGTAATTTTTTTACCTTTGATCTGCTCAACCTCCACCGGGCCGTTCCAGCCTTCGATGGTGACTTTTTCGGTTTCGAGGTCAGCCGTCGCTTCATACGTCAGCAGGCTGCCCACTTCTGAGGCGAGTTCACGAAAGCGTTTGGTGCTGATATCGTTTTCACGCATCAACCCAAGCTTGTGTTTGACGAGTGGGTGTTTAACTTCCACGACCTTCATACTCTTCTCCTTTCCCCTGACAGGTGGCAGCCACAAAAAAAATCGCCGGATTATACCGCTTTTTTTCCGTTGCGCTACAGATAGCCGCTTGATCGCGATCAATCAGGCTGGAAAATAGTATATCGGAACTTATAAGGTACGCCCGGCAATAATAGGCTCGCAAACGTTTGCCTGGGCTGCTAGAATTGCGCCGAATTTTATTTCTACCGCAAGAAAACGCGTGGGGACTGAAGCAGTGACCGATAAAACCTCTCTCAGCTATAAAGATGCCGGTGTTGATATTGATGCAGGCAATGCTCTGGTTGACCGAATCAAAGGCGTGGTGAAGAAGACCCGCCGTCCGGAAGTGATGGGCGGTCTGGGCGGCTTCGGCGCGCTGTGCGCTCTGCCGCAAAAATATCGTGAACCGGTATTGGTTTCCGGCACTGATGGCGTTGGCACCAAGCTGCGTCTGGCAATGGATCTGAAACGTCATGACACCATCGGTATCGACCTGGTCGCCATGTGTGTAAACGACCTGGTGGTACAGGGCGCTGAGCCACTGTTCTTCCTCGACTATTACGCCACCGGCAAGCTGGACGTGGATACCGCCGCCAGCGTGATCAATGGCATCGCCGAAGGTTGCCTGCAATCCGGTTGTGCGCTGGTTGGCGGCGAAACCGCAGAGATGCCGGGCATGTATCACGGTGAAGATTACGACGTGGCCGGTTTCTGCGTGGGCGTGGTAGAGAAAGCAGAAATTATTGACGGCTCCAAAGTGGCCGACGGCGACGTGCTGGTGGCGCTGGCTTCCAGCGGTCCGCACTCCAACGGTTACTCGCTGGTGCGTAAAGTGATAGAAGTAAGCGGCTGCGATCCGCTGACCACCCGACTGGAAGGCAAACCGCTGGCCGATCACCTGCTGGAACCGACGCGTATTTACGTGAAATCGGTGCTGGAGCTGATTGAAAACGTTGATGTACATGCTATCGCTCACCTGACGGGCGGCGGTTTCTGGGAAAATATCCCGCGCGTGCTGCCAGATAACACCCAGGCAGTTATCGACGAATCCTCCTGGCAGTGGCCGGCGGTCTTCAACTGGCTGCAAAGCGCCGGTAACGTCAGCCGTCATGAAATGTACCGCACCTTCAACTGTGGCGTCGGTATGGTTATCGCGCTGCCTGCCGCGGAAGCGGATAAAGCCATCGCCCTGCTCAATGCCAAAGGTGAAAACGCGTGGAAAATCGGTATTATCAAAGCATCCGATTCCAGTGAGCGTGTGGTCATTGAATGAAAAACATTGTGGTGCTGATTTCCGGTAACGGAAGCAATTTGCAGGCGATTATCGACGCCTGCAAACAGAAGAAAATCAACGGCACCCTGCGGGCAGTATTCAGTAACAAGGCCGACGCGTTCGGCCTTGAACGTGCGCGGGAAGCGGCAATTCCTGCGCATGCCCTTCTTGCCTCGCAGTTTGCCAGCCGCGATGCCTTCGATCGTGAACTGATGCATGAAATTGACGCCTACGCGCCGGATGTGGTGGTGCTGGCAGGTTACATGCGCATCCTCAGCCCGGCATTTGTTGCCCATTACGCCGGACGTCTGCTGAATATTCACCCTTCACTGCTGCCGAAATACCCAGGCCTGAACACGCACCGCCAGGTGCTGGAAAATGGCGATGAAGTACACGGCACCAGCGTGCATTTTGTGACGGAAGAGCTGGATGGCGGCCCGGTCATTTTGCAGGCCAAAGTCCCGGTGTTTGACGGCGACACGGAAGAAGAGATCACCGACCGCGTACAAGCGCAGGAACACGCGATTTATCCGCTGGTGGTGAGCTGGTTCGTTGATGGCCGCCTGAAGATGGAGAATAACAGCGCGTGGCTCGATGGCGTCTGTCTGCCTCCTGAAGGCTATGCGGCCGACGAATAATCGTCCCCCTTTATTGTTCTGCTGCCGGATGGCGCGATGCTTATCCGGCCTACGCTGTTTTCCTGGGCCGATATCAGGCCGGATAAGCCGAAGCCGCCATCCGGCGTCAAACGCGCCCAATGTATTCTTATCCCCGCAGTATTTTCATCACCTTAAGTCAGAAAAAAGATTACTGTCATACTTTTTTGGCACAGTTGGACATCTTAGGGCTAAGCTCGCCATAATAAGTTGTGTTATACGAAGGAACGCCAGCAACGTTCACCTGTCAGTCGCGGACACCGTAAGAGTGAGAAGATATTGCTGTGTCCCGAGTAAGAACCGGAGTGTAAACAGGAATGGGTCAGGAAAAGTTATATCTCGAAAAAGAACTAAGCTGGTTGTGCTTCAACGAACGTGTTCTCCAGGAAGCGGCAGACAAAAGTAACCCGCTAATCGAGCGCATGCGTTTTTTGGGAATCTATTCCAATAACCTCGATGAATTTTATAAGGTGCGTTTTGCCGAGCTGAAACGCCGGTTGATCATCAGCGAAGAGCAAGGCACCACTACCAACTCACGTCATCTGCTGGGCAAAATTCAATCCCGCGTGCTGAAGGCCGACCAGGAATTCGACAGCCTGTACAACGACCTGCTGCTGGAGATGGCACGCAACCAAATCTTCCTGATCAACGAACGGCAACTGTCGCAAAACCAGCAAAGCTGGCTGCGCAACTACTTCAAGCAGTATCTGCGCCAGCACATTACACCGACGTTGATAAACCGTGAAACCAACCTGGTGCGGTTCTTAAAAGATGATTACACCTATCTGGCGGTCGAGATCATTCGCGGCAACGATATCCGTTACGCCCTGCTGGAGATCCCGTCGGACAAAGTACCGCGTTTCGTGAATCTGCCGCCGGAAACGCCACGTCGCCGCAAACCGATGATCCTGCTGGATAACATTCTGCGCTACTGCCTTGATGACATCTTTAAAGGCTTCTTCGATTACGATTCGCTGAATGCCTACTCGATGAAGATGACCCGTGATGCCGAATACGATCTGGTGCACGAGATGGAATCGAGCCTGATGGAGCTGATGTCGTCGAGCCTGAAACAGCGTCTGACCGCCGAACCGGTACGCTTTGTTTACCAGCGCGATATGCCCGACGCAATGGTGGCAATGCTGAGTGAGAAGCTGACCATCTCCCGTTATGACTCCATTATCCCCGGCGGGCGTTACCACAACTTTAAAGACTTTATTGGCTTCCCGAATGTCGGCAAAGCCAACCTCGTCAACAAACCGATGCCGCGTCTGCGCCATCTCTGGTTTGACAAATTCCGCAACGGTTTCGATGCCGTTCGCGAACGCGATGTACTGCTCTATTACCCCTACCACACCTTCGAGCACGTGCTGGAGCTGCTGCGCCAGGCGTCTTTCGACCCGAGCGTGCTGGCGATTAAAATCAATATCTATCGCGTGGCGAAAGACTCACGCATTATTGATTCGATGATCCATGCGGCGCACAACGGCAAAAAAGTGACCGTGGTGGTGGAGTTGCAGGCGCGTTTCGATGAAGAAGCCAACATCCACTGGGCGAAACGGCTGACGGAAGCGGGCGTGCAGGTGATCTTCTCGGCACCAGGTTTAAAAATTCACGCCAAGCTGTTCCTCATCTCCCGCATGGAAGGTGAAGAAGTGGTGCGCTACGCGCATATCGGTACCGGGAACTTTAACGAGAAAACTGCACGTCTATATACCGACTACTCGCTGATTACGGCCGATGCGCGCATTACCAATGAAGTGCGCCGGGTGTTTAACTTTATTGAGAACCCGTATCGCCCGGTGAATTTCGATTACCTGCTGGTGTCGCCGCAAAACTCGCGCCGCCTGCTGTATGACATGATCGATGCCGAGATCGCCAACGCGCAGAATGGACAGCCTTCCGGCATTACGCTGAAGCTGAACAACCTGGTGGACAAAGGGCTGGTGGATCGCCTCTATACCGCTTCCAGCTCCGGCGTGCCGGTGAATCTGCTGGTGCGCGGTATGTGTTCGTTGATCCCGGAGCTTGAAGGCATCAGCGAAAATATTCGCGTGATTAGCATCGTTGACCGTTATCTTGAGCACGATCGCATCTATATTTTTGAGAACGGCGGCGATAAGCGAGTCTGGCTCTCTTCCGCTGACTGGATGACCCGTAATATTGATTACCGTATCGAAGTGGCAGCACCGCTGCTCGATCCACGGCTTAAACAGCGCGTTCTGGATATCATTGACATTCTGTTCAGTGATACGGTAAAAGCCCGGTACATTGATAAAGAACTGAGCAATCGCTACGTGCCGCGCGGCAATCGTCGCAAAGTACGCGCACAGCTGGCGATTTACGATTACATCAAATCACTCGAGCAGCCCGATTAATCTATGCCGATACAAGAAAAGATGCCCCGCCCGGAGGAGTTCGCCGCGGTCGACCTGGGTTCCAACAGTTTCCATATGGTGATTGCACGCGTGGTGGACGGGGCGATGCAAATCATCGGCCGCCTGAAGCAACGTGTGCATCTGGCAGATGGTCTGGACAGCAATAACATGCTGAGCGAAGAGGCAATGGAGCGCGGGCTGGCCTGCCTGTCGCTGTTTGCCGAGCGCCTGCAAGGGTTCGATCCCTCCAGCGTCTGCATCGTAGGCACGCACACGTTACGCCAGGCGCTGAACGCCACGGAGTTTCTCAAACGTGCCGAAAAAGTGATCCCCTACCCTATTGAAATCATTCCGGGCAACGAAGAAGCGCGACTGATTTTTATGGGCGTGGAACATACGCAGCCGGAGAAAGGTCGCAAGCTGGTGATTGATATCGGCGGCGGTTCGACGGAGCTGGTTATTGGCGAAGATTTCGAACCGAAGCTGGTAGAAAGCCGTCGCATGGGCTGCGTCAGCTTTGCGCAGATGTACTTTCCCGGCGGCACCATCAATGGTGAAAACTTCCGCCGCGCGCGCATTTCCGCCACGCAAAAGCTGGAATCGCTGGCCTGGCAGTTCCGCATTCAGGGCTGGAATGTGGCGCTGGGCGCGTCCGGCAGTATCAAAGCAGCGAATGAAGTGCTGATCGCCTCAGGCGAGAAGGACGGGTTTATTACTCCGGAGCGCCTGGAAAAACTGGTCGATGAAGTGCTGAAGTATAAAAACTTCTGCGAACTGAGCCTGCCAGGGCTTTCTGAGGAACGTAAAGCGGTGTTCGTGCCGGGCCTCGCCATTCTGTGCGGCGTATTCGATGCGCTGGCGATCCGCGAACTGCGTCTCTCCGACGGCGCGCTGCGTGAGGGCGTGCTGTATGAGATGGAAGGTCGCTTCCGTCATCAAGACATTCGCAGCCGTACGGCGCAAAGCCTTGCCAGCCAGTACAATATTGACCGTGAACAGGCTCGCCGCGTGCTGGAAACCACCACGCAGATGTACGATCAGTGGCAGGCGCAAAATCCCAAGCTCAACAACCCGCAACTGGCGGCGCTGCTGAAGTGGGCAGCCATGCTGCATGAAGTGGGGCTGAACATCAACCACAGCGGCATGCACCGCCATTCGGCCTACATTCTGCAAAACAGCAACCTGCCCGGTTTCAACCAGGAACAGCAACTGATGATGGCGACCCTGGTGCGCTGTCATCGCAAAGCGATCAAACTCGACGAGTTGCCGCGCTTTACGCTGTTCAAGAAGAAGCAATTTTTGCCGCTGGTTCAGTTACTGCGCCTTGGCGTGTTGCTGAATAATCAGCGTCAGGCGACCACTACGCCGCCAACGCTGTTTCTGAAAACCGATGAGAATCACTGGACGCTGCGCTTCCCGCATGACTGGTTCAGCCAGAACGCACTGGTACTGCTGGATCTGGAAAAAGAGCAGGAATACTGGGAAGCGGTCACCGGCTGGCGGTTAAAAATCGAAGAAGAACAAGCTCCGGAAGTGGCGGCCTGAGCCGCCTTCCGCTTACTCTTTGGCCAGCGTCTCCAGCGGAGCAGGCTTACCAATCAGATAACCTTGTAGATAATCGATACCCAGCGCGACAGCCGCGCTGCGTATCTCTTCGCTTTCAACATACTCCGCCACGACCTGCATTTTCTTCATCCGCGCCAGATGGCAGATAGATGCCACGATTTGATAGTCCAGGCTGTTTGCAACGATATTACGGATAAAACTGCCGTCTATTTTCAGCATATCGGCGTTCACATCTTTCAACTGGGCGTAGCTGGCATAACCGGTACCAAAATCATCAATGGCAACCCGGCACCCCATTTGTTGTAACTGGGCGAGCGTTTGCCCGGCCTGCTGTATATTCGGCATCATGCTGTTTTCGCTGATTTCAAAAATCAGTTGCCACGCTTCGATAGCGTAATCCCGCAGCAGGGTTTTTACCTCCTGCGCGAACTGCGCACGGCAGACAGAGGCCGGAGAAAGGTTGATCGAGAAACGCTGTGCTGGCAGCGTCTTGCGGTTATGCGCCATAAAGCGCAGCACATTTTCAATCACCCACAAATCAATCCGCGACGACAGGCCGAACTCCTGCGCTACCGGTAAAAACTCACTCGGTCGGATACAATGTTGCGGATCCTCGCCCAGGCGCAGCAGAATTTCATAGTAGCTATCGCCGCGCACGCCGGAAATCAACTACGCCATCAGCAGAAAATGATCTGCTTCCAGCGCCTTTTGCAGGCGATTCATCATCTCGGCTTTGCTTTTCAGGCTACGTTGCAGGTTTGCCACGCCCCGGTTCTGCAGGTTTTCCGGCCGGTTGGTAACCAGCGAAATATCGGCCGTGGTGATCATCTCGCCAAGCAGCAGATAAAGATGCTGAACAGGCGAACGGACATAGCAATAGCTGATACCAACGGGTAACTGCACCTGCATCTCGTCCCAGATGAAACGAAACTGTTTGATGTGCGCATCCAGTTCATCAATACGCGTCTGCCAGGCGTGGGTATTCAGGCGAATCACCAGATCGTGGCCCGAAAGCTGGTGAACAGCCTCCCCCTTCTGTAATAACGGCTTTAACCAGTTAGCCAGGTGCTGTTTAAACTGGATGCGAAACATCACGCCATAGCTGCGTCCTAAAAGTTCAAGCGCCGGTATGCGCAGGAAACAGAGCACCGACCATGGGGTATTCGCCAGCTCGCGGCTTAGCGCCCGCAGATTCGGTAAATGCGTCATCGGATCGACCGACGCCAGCCGACGGGTTCGGTTAAACACCGCTCGCCGCCGACTCGCGATTCCTGCCAGCACGAGGATCATGAATGTGAACGTCAGGTAACGGGAAGAGATGATAGCGATCTGCACATCTCTGGAGGTAAAACAGGACAAACTGCGATAAAAATAGTGGATCGTCAGAATCAGCAGCGGCGACCAGACAAACGACATAAACCGGAAGCCGTAACGCATCGATCCCCACAGCATCACTGGCAGCAGCAGCGAGAGCGTATAGTTGGTGTTAAAGATAATGCTGCAACTGGTGGAAGGCATTAACAGTTGGTACTGCAACCCCAACACCAGAGAGAACCAGACACACAGTTCCGGCCAGGTCACTTTAGGATCAAATTCCATGCGCAGCTGGGAAAACCATGAAAGCGCATAGCGTGGGTGGCGAATAATGCGGATCAATAAATAACTTAATGTAACCCCCGTTACCGCCCCCGCTAACAGCCCCTGCCAGGTGATCAACAGCGACATATCCAGCACCATCCTCGCCGACTCGCTCGAGTGCTTGCCGAAGAGATTCAGCCAGTTCCCCAGTTCCAGAAGAAGCAGATATAGCGTTGCAGGGCATAATACGTGCCAGAGAATGCGCTGATAAATCAGCGATGACGTACCATATGTGACCAGATGTCGGCGAGTGACAAATATTCGATAACCGACCCAGCTAAACAGGACAGGAATAAGCTCTTGCACGCTTTTCAGGAGCATACCCAATGGCCCCAAATGCCAGTTATGCCAGATTAACGCAACGATCATGCCTGGCAGCACGGCCCAGCCATAAAACATCATCAGACCGATCAAGAGCGACATTGGCAGGTAATAGAGAATAACGTTCTGCCCGTAAATCGAAGTAAATACATTAGCCAGACTAAATAATGGATAAAAGATAACGGGAAGAACGAACGGCAATGCCCACCATTTATCCTTTAGGGAATTATACTTGTTAATTAATGACATAGACGCTCAAAGACGGTAGCCTGATCCGGGCTGAAATTTAAGCCAGGCATCCAGCCTGGCTTAACAAGACACAAGGTGAAAGCACTCGCAGTAACAGGGTGAAATTTTAGTTCTGCACGGTAAGCGAAAGTTGATATAAATCAAAATAAACGTATCGGCGGGTTTTATTTCCATGTGATTTGTCTGTATTTTTGTTTTTATATTCGCAGCGTAAATATTTAATTTTTCTTATATAATCCCAATATATGTTTTAACGGGCTGCAGGCTTAATTGACCTTCCCCGGAGACTGTGCCTTAATAGCCTTGTCGCCCGTTAATCGGGTATTCCTAAAGGAACCACAGTGAGTCAGGCAACCAGTATGCGAAAACGACATCGATTTGACAGTCGCATGACCCGTATCGTACTTCTCATCAGCTTTGTCTTTTTCTTCGGCCGTTTCGTCTATTCCACCATTGGCGCCTGGTATCATCATCAGGATAAAGTCCAGTCGCAACAAATCAGCCAGACTATCGATCCCACCGCACAACGTTAAGATTTAACCCGTTTTTTGTACACGCTCAGACGCGTGGGTTTGCGCATGCCCTTTAAAAACTGCAAAAAAAATCGCCAGCAAATCGGTTGATATTGCTGACGATAAAGGGACACATTGCGCCTGATGGCGTTTACATCACGCTGTCGGGATCGAAGCTGGCAAGAAACGCATCGGCTTTCTGCGGTTTCGCTTGCAGGTTAAAGCGTTGCAGGATGATATCCGCCGCAGGCCCCGGATTAGGGCTCACATAGACGCCCGGCCCGGATACGCCGGATTCGGTCAGCGCCTTTAACACATGAGCATCGCGTAAAGCATGTCCGACAACCGCGACTTTGCGGCCAGCGAGGCTCTGTTTGATCACCGTAAAGAACGCCTCATTGGCCATCACATCCTGGAGATCCTTCGCCGTCAGCCGCAGGCTTTCCAGTTCAGAGAGGGTTCCGCTGAGCTTAATGATCGAGACTTTGCCCTTTTCCGGTAGCTTCGGATCGGACGGCGTGATCACCACATACGGAATGCTGCTCGTCATGCAGGCGATTTCGAAGAGTGGATCATAGTTGGTGGTGAGGATGGTTTTGAATTTCTTCACTGCCTCAAAATGGGCTCCGGTCGGCCAGACCTTCTGTGGCGTATCCAGTAACGCTTTAACATCCTGCAGCAATGCCTCGCGCCCGCGCTGGCTTTCGTAATACTCCGCCACTTCGTCAAATGAGTAGCGGGTGTAAATGTCGCTGGCCGCAACATCCGGCCAGAGCTGCGCAGCCAGGCTACTGATAATCAGATTCGCTGTCGGATAACCGGCAGATATCGACAGCCCTGCGCCACCGAGAAGCACCCATTTATCATCATCATGCACCGGAAGTGATTCGGCTGATTGCACAGCGGCAGGCGGCGGCGTTAACTGCACATCGCGCAGGCGCAGCAGCTCTTTCAGCGCCGTCTGGGTACAAAAATCCACCAGCGCTTTCGCCACTTTATCTGCAAGATCCTTCGCTAACTCAAATTCCGCGCGAAAATGCCCCGTATCCCACGCGGCCACGGCCTCGCGAAACGCATCCCGCAGCTTGTCCTCTTTGCTTCCATATTCCAGCTTTTTTATAAAGGGCAACACGGGAATGTTCAGCGCGCGAGCGGCATCATATTCAAGATGCGTGACGGATTTCCCCTCTCCACCGCCATAACCGCTCTTCGGCTCCCAGCCGTAGCTATCGCCAAGAAGCAGGACAAACAGGTGACAATCGCGGATTTTCGGCTCAATCACTTCCCAACTGGTCTGCCCGTTTGGGCTAAACTCTTCGGCATTCACCGGCTCAAAACCAAGAAAATTTAACCGATCGACCACCTGCTGTCGCTCGTTACGCAGATCCTTCATCGTGCTGCTAATGAACACGCGTAGTTTATTGGCCATTTATTGCCCCTTAGATTTATCAACGCCTTCCCGACACAGCTTCAAACAACTACTTCTCCGCGACCCGCGCCAGCCAGTCGCTATACGCACTGCCCGCATCCGCTGGCAGATTTTGCCGGTGCGCGGCAAATTCCTCGTTTATACCGAAGATTTTCCACACCAGCGGCGTCAGACGCGCAGCCGGGCTATTATTGCGTTCGGCTTCGCGCAGCAACTCCAGCGTACGGCTTTGGTATTCGGCCAACGCCTCCGAGTGATAATCAAAGGCTTTTCCCAACCCGGAGAGATACATCAGTTTCGGCACCTCAACCTGCGGCCACTGGAGCGCCATATGCAGCGGCCAGTCGAGCATCGCCCGCTCGCCCCACATCACCTCGCGCGGCGTGGTTTTGTTCACCACCAGCGTAAGCGTAAACGCCTGCGCCAGCTCGCCCAGATAAATCTCCATCGCCTCCGCAGACGGGCGCAGATAAAACGCATCCAGCGGTTGCTGGCGCGTAAGCCCAATGACAGCAAGCAGGCGCTGTTCAAGATCGAGCACCAGCGCGCCCAGCTCAGCCTGTTTGCTACGGCCCGCTTCACTGGCTTTTTTCGCGCGCGTTGCGCAGTCCCACAGGCTCAACGTGATGTGCCACTCGCGCTGTTCTCCTTCCCCGCTGCAACTCACAGCCCCCGTAACAAAGTAATTCATGGCTGGCGGGACGATATCGAACAGCGCGTTGCCATCCATTTCACCGCCAATCAGTACCGGCCCGCCGCCTTCGACAACCTGTACATAAAAACGGCTGGCGTAATCGCTCCAGTAGTGTGCCGCTTCGGCAAAATAGAGCGGGATAGCCCGCGCCAGACGGCCAATATCATCCTCGCGCTGTGATTCGCTGCGTTCAGGGCCGCCGTAGAGTTTCGACAGGGCAAAGAAACCAATGGTCGGCGCCCCTTCCGGCTTCTGTGTGAACAGCCAGTTGGCGTTGCACAGGCCGTAATGCCAGATCGGTTGAGTGAGCGACAGCGTGCTGAATTTCAGTTCGGAAGCATCAGCAGGCGTGGAAGTAGCCGCGTGTTTCTGCATCTCCTGAAAGGCTTTGGCGAACTCATCAAGATGCTGTTTCAGCGGCATATACCCCAGCGCGTACATCCGTGCCAGCAGCTTTTCGCCCTCCTCGACATTGCCCAGCGTCTGCCAGGCTCGCAGCAGATTAAGACCAGCCATCGGCTCGTGGCGATGCTCGTCATACACCGGAGCCACCAGCTCAGCAATCAGCGGGATCTGCCCGTTATTGCCGAGATCGCCGGAAATCATCATTAGCGCGCTGCCGTCATACAGACCGGCACTCAGGACTTCCTGATAGAGCGCGCGGGCAGCAGCAATATCCTGATGTTCCAGATAATGACGCGCCAGCCATAACTGCGCACGCCAGCTACCAGGCAGTGCAGACGCGGTTTTCAGCGCGGCAACATAAGCGTTTTCCCCGCCGCGCTCCTGCTGAATGCTCACCCACCATAACAGGCCGTTGTCCTGATTCGGATCGGCCTGAATCGCCTGCCACAATGTCTCTTCCGCGCGCTGCTCTTCACCGCGCTCGGCAAACACTTTGGCTAAATTGGTCAGCAATGTGCCGGTTTCGCCCACTTTGGCGATGCCCGCCCGCAGCGTATTTTCCGCCGCCGCCAGCTCGCCATTTTTCATCAGCACGATGCCCTGGATGGTGTGACTGCGCTCGGGAAGATAGTCAATCTCCACCAGGCGTTCGGCGGCAGGGATCAAATCCGCGGCAAAACTATCGTTCAGCCCGCCGATAATCGCCTGATAGAGTTCGGCGGCATCATTGCGTTTCTCTTCCAGCGACGGCAGAAACACCTTCTCGCGCCACTCGCTGCGCGGGATGTGCATCTCCCGCCCGTAGGCGTCGTACGCCACGATCAGCTCATCGCTTTGCGGTGGTTCAGGAGAATGAGTTTCGGTTTCCGGCGTTTTTTTGCCGCTAATGGCAGAAAGGAGGCGTTTAAACATGGCGTTTGCCTTGTCGGTTGGTGGGTTTTTGGCTGTATCAGCGTAGACCTTAACCGTCGCCGCGTCTAAAGAAAAGCCACTAAATACGAGGGGTTAGTGAGGCTATGCACCAGGTTTCAATATCCGATCAGTTCATCGCGAGGCGTTTCAGGATTTCTTTTACATAGTGCTCAATTGCGATGTTATGTTGCTGACCGATCCGCGTAATAAAAGCCTGGAGAGCATCGCTGGTGGAGTGAAGCACATCAGCCACAAGATTGCCGAAATCGCTTTGGGTCAAACGGGGATTTCCCTTCAGCGTGGAATGCTGAAGCACCGTGTGCGCGACGATTTCGAGCACCGCGCGCCGGAAATTATCGGTACGCAGAACATCCAGATCGCGCTGACGGATATCAAAGGTGAAGTTGAAACTGACAAACCCGGAATCAACCGGTAGCGAGTAAGTCAGCCGCTCGCCTTCCAGCCAGACCTGCGGCTCATAGCCGTCGCCCAGTAGCCGTGTTCCTTGCATAGCCTTTTCCCCTGCTTTTATATTCCCCGTTACCTTAACGTTGCGGAAAACAATCCGTAAAGCTATGGCTAATGGTGGTTGCAGTTTTGTGGGAATGAGACTGAAGCCTGGAATATTACTTTTCAGAGCAGTGTTCAATGCAAGAGATGGTAGCGCCGCATTTGACATCTGGAAATATAGGCATAGAAACCGCAAATGACGGCTTCATACAAGGCGGCAATAGAAAGGATTTAATCGTATGAGTATTGGGAAAAAAATTGGGCTAATTGCCATTATTGCTATCGCCATCATTGCGTTTTTGCTTGCCTGGAAATGGCCCGTAATAAAATTTGGCCTCGAAGATGGCGGTAAATACACTGAAAACGATCGCCAGGTATACGGATTCTTCACGCCTGACATTTTAAAGAAAATGCCACGTATAACAGCTAATTACGAGTTTGATTACCATACTGTATCCGGTCCTGGCTCGGTGGGAAACAGCCTGACATTCCACGGCACGACGGATACCAGCCAGATAGATACATATCTGAATTCGCTTGGCTACGTTAAGCAACAGAGTTGCATGGTGCAAGGCGTATGCTGGAAAGGTAAAGATCCAACTGAAGATATTGTCGTCAGCGCAGTTCCTGAAATAAACGTTGTTCTGGTACAGGTCGATTACACACCTGGATCGCGATAAATCCTCAGCCGCAAGGCGCAATGTCGTTCGCTTAAGTGAACGACATTGCGTACTTATACGAACTTAGTAATTTGTGGTGTCCCTACCACTCATGCGCCCTGCTGCTCTCCCGGACAAGTTCTCAATTTTATGGCCTTGATAACGCGAAGGCCAGATGACTTCTGGCTGGGTATTCAGAACCTTAGCAATTAACCGCTCCCCTTTCGGCCAGTGGCGGGTTAAGGCATTAGCGAGTGTGGATGAAGCCAGCCCCGACTCACGGGAAAGCGCCGCCAACGATGTTCCTTTCTTCTTTAAGCCCGCAATAATATCTGCTTTATGCCAGTCCGGATGTTTCATGGTTGTTCTCTTTTTCGATCAACTGTCATGACAAGAACTAAAACTAGCACTGATTAAAAGAGGCGCTCTTTAAAGATGCTAAAGAGCATCATGTTTCTTTGAGTGAGAAAATGAAGAACAAAAGTGGCATCGGCAGCGCAAACATATCCTCAATGTCCGCAGTGAGCGAAGAGCAGACATTCGTACTTTTTCTATAATTGATATAGGCTTGCGACGCAGTAGCGTTTTTCTCAATAGGGAGCAGGTAACTTGCATAGCTGTCGCGGTGGATGAATCATTAATATATTATTCAGACTACACTTAACTGTGTTTTTTCCTGAATAAATTCCCTCGCACTTATCGTGAAGTGGTAAAACAGGGATTTCAGATAGTTGGATGCTCATTTTTCAAAACTCAGCAGGTAATCGCATGATCTTAAGTGCTAATCACGTTGGTTTTTCAGTTAAAAATATTGAAACTCATTATTCTTCTGGACTCAGATCCTCGGAGGTGAGTTATTACGCGAAGGGAAAATGTCTGGCCCTATAATCGATGAAGTCACAGGTGCAAGGGGAGCTGATGTACGAATGGCTTTGCTTGAACTGGCTGATATTAAGATTGAATTACTACAATACAATAACATTGAGCAGCCAGAAGAACCTTCAGCACCCTATATCCCAGGCTACGCTCACCTTGCTTTTATAGTTGAGGATCCTGATACGCTATTGAGCAAAGTATCGGACTATGGCTGGAAGACGCCGGGTAAACCTCAGACAGTGTTGTCAGGCCCCATGCAGGGGACCAGAGTAATATATTTACAAAGCCCTGATGGTCAGACGCTTGAATTGATGGAACTCAGTCAATGAAGTCCACATCTTATGACCTGTTATCCTCTAATTAAAACAGTGATGTCTGCAAAGTCCGCTTTTGGCTGTGAGTTCAACTGATGGACGCAACACACTTATTGAACCGTTCTGCGGGTGATTCATAGTCTAGCGTTTTTCTCGGCCTTTCGTTGAGCTGTCTGGCAACACTGTTAAGTCTTTGCTGGCTGTGAA
>Ga0268257_1000218_pt1 | contig 90397 bp, 80 predicted proteins | sample AgamicAtPrz_FD_200249 | JGI IMG/M metagenome (GOLD analysis project Ga0268257, IMG submission 200249) | Agave microbial communities from Guanajuato, Mexico - At.P.rz (v2) (version 3) | ecosystem: Host-associated > Plants > Phyllosphere > Phylloplane/Leaf | place: Guanajuato, Mexico | collected... | reverse complement strand
GTCAAGCGTTTATTTTCGCTTTTCTCTGCCGAAGTGCCCGGAGGCGCCTCGCTGACCGGCCGGCTTATTCGCCGTTGTTCCGTGTCAGTGGAGGCGCATTATAGGGAGTTATTCGGAGCTGACAAGAGTTAAATGCAAAAAAGTTTTCAAGCGCTCACTTTGCAAACTTTATGCCTGCTTTGACACCGATTTGCTGGTTAATTGTGCGATCTCGCGCGCAAATTCGCTTACGCGTGACCAGTCGGTATAGACCACCTCTTTACGCGTATCCGTTTCTCCCCCGGTCATCTTCATAATCAGGCGGATCATGATCCGGTCATACCATGAGTAACGAGGGTAGCGCAGGGCACCGGCAAACACTGCACAGCGATCCGGCTGCCAGGGTGAGTTCAATAAAAACTTACGCGTATAGCTATTGGTTTGCGGCGAGCTCTTCTCTGGTTTGCGCGCTACAAGGTTGACGGCGTAAAAGGCACTGGGCAGCGCATTAAGGTGCTGCAGATGCTTTTTCACAAACCGATCCACGGCCGGATGAAAGTGACCGTAGCGAATCGACGCCCCGATAACCACGCGGTCATACTCCTCCCATGCGATAGATTCCGTACGGTTAAGGTTAACCACATCGGCATAGACGCCCAGCTCGCTCAGCTCGGAGGCGATACTGGAGGCAATCTCACGGGTTTGCCCGTCACGGGTGGAGAATAGAATCAACGTTTTCATAGCGTGTTCCCTTATTCGCGCCAGAACGTTGGGGTAAAGAGCACCAGCAACGTAAAGACTTCAAGACGACCAAAAAGCATGTTGGCGATGAGGATCCACTTCGCCACCGGATTCATGCTGGCAAAGTTATCCGCCACTACCCCAAGACCTGGCCCAAGGTTGTTCAGCGTCGCGACCACGGAGGCAAAGGCGGAGAAGTCGTCTACGCCCGTGGCGATAATCGCCAGCATGCTTACGATAAAGACCAGCGCATAGGCAGAGAAGAAACCCCACACCGCCTCAAGAATACGTTCCGGCAGCGCGCGGTTCCCCAGCTTGATGCTGTATACCGCGTTAGGATGCACCAGCCGTTTCAGCTCGCGGTTGCCCTGCTTAAACAGCAGCAGGATACGAATGACCTTCAGCCCCCCGCCGGTTGACCCCGCCATGCCGCCGATAAACGCCGAGCAGAGCAGGAGCACCGGCAGGAACAGCGGCCAGCGCGCAATGCTGTCGGTAGTAAAGCCAGCGGTCGTTGCCATCGACACCACCTGGAAGAACGCCTGGTTTAGCGTGGTGACTGCCGAGTTGTAGACATCGTGGAACCAGAGTACCAGGGTGCAGATCACCACCAGCGTCAGCTGCACGCCAATAAACATCCTGAACTCGGGATCGCGCCAGTAGACCTTCAGGTTACGCCCGCTCAGCAGAGAGAAGTGCAGGCCATAGTTACAGCCGGAGATCAGCAGGAAGATAGCGATAATGGTGTTAATCGTTGGGCTATCGAAATAGCCCACGCTGGCATCATGGGTGGAGAACCCACCAATGGCGATGGTGGCAAAGCTGTGTCCAATGGCGTCAAATGCGGGCATACCCGCAAACCAGAGCGCCAGCGCGCAGGCTACCGTCAGCAGTACATAGATAATCCACAGCGTCTTTGCCGTCTCGGCAATACGCGGGCGCATCTTATTATCCTTCAGCGGGCCGGGCATCTCTGCACGGTAAAGCTGCATACCCCCGACGCCAAGGATGGGAAGAATAGCCACGGCCAAGACGATGATCCCCATCCCGCCGAACCATTGCAGCATCTGGCGATAGAAAAGAATGCCGTGCGGCAAAGTATCCAGTCCCACCAGCGTGGTCGCCCCTGTGGTCGTCAGGCCAGAAAAAGATTCAAAGAAGGCGTCGGTCACCGTCAGGTTGGGACGCTCGGAGAAGATAAACGGCAAGGCCCCCACGCTGCCCAGCACCGTCCAGAACAGGACGACGATCAGGAAACCTTCTCGCGACTTCAGTTCGCTCTTCTCCCGGCGGTTAGGCCACCACAGCAGGGAGCCGATCGCCAGCGCCACAAAGAAGGTTTGGGTGAATGCACGCCCCGCGCCGTCCCGATAAATCAGCGCAACCAGTCCGGGCAGGATCATCGTTCCGGAAAACAGTATCACCAGCAGTCCAACGATTCGGGTAATGGCGCGAAAATGCATCTCTGCCGCTTCCTTAGGTATCCAGATAAATGAGGTGGGGATTATTCTTTAATGGCTGATAATTGCAATGAACCACGACTAAAATCTGCCAGCCGGGCGGAGAACTCGTCCAGCCTGGCGCGGGGAAGCGCCACTCTTAGCTGCACGGCCGCCTGATAATCACTGGTAACGATCTTCCCCTCGAACTGACTCAGTAGCGCCTCTACGCCAGCGAGCTGGGCATAATCACAACACAAAGTATATTCGGTCAGCGGTAATTTGCGGATAGTGGTGAGCTGATTAAGCGCACGCTGTACGCCGCCGCCGTAGGCTTTGACCAGTCCACCGGTGCCTAACAGGATACCGCCATAGTAGCGCACCACCACGGCGGTGATCTCACCGACGCCGCTGCCCATCAGCTGGGCCAGCATCGGCTTACCCGCCGTGCCTGCCGGCTCACCATCGTCGGAAAAGCCCAGCTGCTGCGAGTCGTCCGGCGGCCCGGCCACCCACGCGACGCAGTGGTGCCGCGCCTCCGGGTGTTCTGCCCGCACGGCGCTGACGAAGGCTTTCGCCGCCTCTACGCCGTCGGTGTGGGCCAGCAGCGTAATAAAGCGGCTCTTTTTGATCTCCTCAACGAAGGTCACCGGCGCAGCCGGTATCAGCCAGCTCTCCATCAGGCCAGCTTCAGATCTCGGGTCATGTTCTCCACGCCGTTCTCATGGATCACCACGTTGTCTTCGATGCGGATCCCGCCGAACGGCTTCAGCGCTTCAATTTTCTGCCAGTTGAAGTGCTTGCTAAACTCGCCTTCACGCCACGCGCTCAGCAGCGAGTCGATGAAATAGATACCCGGCTCAATGGTCAGCACCATGCGCGGCTGTATTACGCGGGTGCAGCGCAGGTAAGGATACTTCGCCGGCGCGGCCAAATGCGTACCGGTGTCATCCTGCATAAAGCCAGCAACGTCATGAACCTGAAGGCCCAGCGGATGGCCGATACCGTGCGGCATGAAGGGGCCGGTGAGATTGTTCTCTACCATCGCTTCTTCGCTGATGTCGGTAACGATCTGATGACGACGGAGCAGTTTCGCAATGCGCTGATGGAATTGCAGGTGGTATTCGATATAGCTCACCCCCGCTTTCATGGTGCCGATCAGCGCCAGCTGTTCATCGTTCACGTCTTTGATCAGCTGCGCAAAGTCGTTATCGCCATTAGCGGCCCACGTCCGGGTCAGATCCGCGGCGTAGCCGTTATACTCCGCGCCGGCATCCAGCAGGAAGCTGCGCATCTCAGCGGGCGCGCGATGATCCAGCCGGGTGTAGTGCAGCACGGAAGCGTGCTCGTTGAGCGCTACGATATTGCTGTAGGGCACGTCGGTATCGCGGTGGCCGGTGGCGGTCAGATAGGCCACGTTGATGTCAAACTCGCTCATGCCGGAGAGAAACGCTTCGTGCGCCGCGCGGTGGCCCATCACCGCCGTCTTCTGCGCCTCCCGCATACAGGCCAGCTCGTAATCGGTCTTATAGGCGCGATAGTAGTGCAGATAGTCAATCACTCCTTTCGGGTTGATGTTCTCAGCTTTGATCTCCAGCTGCAATGCGCGCTCTGCCACCGGGCCGATATAGGCAATATTGCTCCGTGCCGCAGGCAGCTGACTGGCGATACCATCTGCTTTTGGTAGGGCAATGATCTCGATCTCTTCAGTCCAGAACGAGGTCGGCAGCGGCTCGACGTTGTGCCAGTAATCCACCGGCAGGTAGAACCACAGCTTTGGCTTGTTGACACCATCCACCAGCAACCAGCAGTTGGGAACCTGAGTGACGGGCACCCAGGCTTTAAACTGCGGGTTGACCTTAAAGGGATACGGATGGTCATCAAGGAAGATATTGAACAGCTCGCCGGAGTGAATCAGCAGTGCGTCGAGCTTAAAGCGGGCCAGTACGTCCCGGGCACGTTCCTGTAGGGTAACGATATGATCTTTATAAAGCGCAGCCAGTGAGTCCATGATTTTCCCTTCTGGTTTAGACGTCAATTCTCGGCATCTTAACATACCCGGTAACGCCTGCGTGTTTTCCGTTAAGCGTGATCGCCTCAGCAACTTTTTAAACTCTCATTTGCATTTTATTAACATAATAACCACACTCCGTCTCATCTGGTAAGACCAGTAACCCTGCTGGATTCAGGAGACTGACATGCTCTACAAAGGCGATACCCTGTACCTCGACTGGCTGGAAAATGGCATTGCTGAACTGGTGTTCGCGGCCCCCGGCTCGGTCAATAAGCTCGATACGGCGACGGTGGCCAGTCTCGGCCAGGCGCTGGACGTGCTGGAAAAAAGCCCCGACCTCACCGGGCTGCTGCTGCGCTCCGACAAAGCCGCCTTTATTGTCGGCGCGGACATCACCGAATTTCTCTCTCTGTTCCAGGTTCCCGAGGAGCAGCTTAGCCAGTGGCTGCACTTCGCTAACAGCGTCTTTAACCGCCTGGAAGATCTGCCTGTTCCGACTATCTCTGCCGTTAACGGCTATGCGCTGGGCGGCGGCTGCGAGTGTGTACTCGCCACCGACTATCGTTTAGCGACGCCGGACCTGCGCATTGGCCTGCCGGAAACCAAGCTGGGAATTATGCCGGGCTTTGGCGGCTCGGTGCGTATGCCACGCCTGCTGGGAGCTGACAGCGCGCTAGAGATCATCGCTGCTGGCAAAGACGTGGGCGCTGAACAGGCGCTAAAAATTGGCCTCGTCGATGGCATCGTGACGGCGGAAAAACTGCGCGATGGCGCGCTGGCCGTTCTGCGTCAGGCGATCGATGGCGACCTGGACTGGCGTGCCAAACGCCAGCCGAAGCTGGAGCCGCTGAAGCTGAGCAAGATTGAAGCCACCATGAGTTTTACCATCGCCAAAGGCATGGTGATGCAGACCGCAGGCAAGCACTACCCCGCCCCGCTGATGGCGGTGAAAACCATTGAGGCGGCGGCTCGGTTTGGCCGTGATGAGGCACTGGCGCTTGAGAACCAGAGCTTTGTGCCACTCACCCACACCAACGAGGCCCGCGCACTGGTGGGCATCTTCCTGAACGATCAGTATGTCAAAGGTCAGGCGAAAAAGCTGACCCAGAACGTCGAAACCCCGAAGCAGGCCGCCGTGCTGGGCGCAGGCATTATGGGTGGCGGCATCGCTTACCAGTCGGCATGGAAAGGCGTGCCGGTGCTGATGAAAGATATCAACGACAAATCCCTGACGTTGGGTATCAGCGAGGCCAGCAAGCTGCTCAATAAGCAGCTTGAGCGCGGCAAGATTGACGGTTTGAAGCTGGCGGGCGTTATTGCCACTATCCATCCAACCCTCGACTACACCGGCTTTGATCGCGTCGACGTGGTGGTGGAAGCGGTCGTCGAAAATCCTAAGGTGAAAAAAGCGGTGCTGGCCGAGACCGAACAGAAGGTACGCCCGGATACGGTGCTGGCTTCGAATACCTCCACCATTCCTATCAGCGAGCTGGCCAGCGTTCTGCAACGCCCGGAGAATTTCTGCGGCATGCACTTCTTTAACCCGGTACACCGCATGCCGCTGGTAGAGGTGATCCGTGGCGAAAAAACCTCGGAAGAGACCCTCGCCAAAGTGGTCGCCTGGGCGAGCAAAATGGGCAAAACGCCTATCGTGGTTAACGACTGCCCCGGCTTCTTCGTCAACCGCGTCCTGTTCCCCTACTTTGCCGCCTTCGGCCAGCTCCTGCGCGACGGCGCGGACTTCCGCCGTGTGGATAAGGTGATGGAGAAGCAGTTTGGCTGGCCAATGGGCCCGGCCTATCTGCTGGACGTGGTAGGCATCGATACCGCGCATCACGCCCAGGCGGTCATGGCGGCGGGCTTCCCGGAGCGTATGCAGAAAGATTACCGTGACGCCATTGAGGTCCTGTTTGACGCGGGCCGCTTTGGACAGAAAAACGGCCAGGGCTTCTGGCGGTATAAAGAGGACAGTAAAGGCAAGCCGAAGAAAGAGGAAGATGCTGCCGTTGACGGCCTGCTGGCAGAGGTTAGCCAGCCGACGCGCGACTTCTCTGACGAGGAGATTATTGCCCGCATGATGATCCCGATGGTCAACGAAGTGGTGCGCTGTCTGGAAGAGGGCATTATCGCCAGCCCGGCTGAAGCCGATATGGCCCTGGTCTACGGCCTTGGCTTCCCCCCGTTCCACGGCGGCGCGTTCCGCTGGCTCGACACCCAGGGCAGCGCCAGCTATCTCGATCGGGCGCAGCAGTTTGCCGCCCTTGGCCCGCTCTACGCCGTGCCGGACGGCCTGCGTGAGAAAGCGCGCCATAACGAACCCTATTATCCTCCCGTTGCGCCAGCCCGCCCGGCAGGCGTTCTGAAATCGGCTTAAGGAGTCACAATGGAACAGGTAGTCATTGTCGATGCAATTCGTACCCCGATGGGCCGTTCTAAGGGCGGCGCGTTCCGTAACGTACGCGCGGAAGATCTCTCCGCGCACCTGATGCGCAGCCTGCTGGCGCGCAACCCGGCCCTGGACGCCGCGGCGCTGGACGATATCTACTGGGGCTGCGTACAGCAGACCCTGGAGCAGGGCTTTAACATCGCCCGTAACGCCGCCTTGCTGGCGGAAATCCCCCACTCCGTTCCGGCGGTGACCGTTAACCGCCTGTGCGGCTCGTCGATGCAGGCGCTGCACGACGCGGCACGGATGATCATGACCGGCGACGCGCAGGCGTGCCTGGTGGGCGGCGTTGAGCACATGGGCCACGTGCCGATGAGCCACGGCGTGGATTTTCATCCCGGCCTCAGCCGTAACGTGGCGAAAGCAGCAGGCATGATGGGCTTAACCGCTGAGATGCTGGCGCGCATGCACGGCATCAGTCGTGAGATGCAGGACCAGTTTGCCGCCCGCTCCCACGCCCGCGCATGGGCTGCAACCCAGACCGGGGCGTTCAAAAATGAGCTTGTCCCTACCGGCGGTCACGACGCTGACGGCGTGCCGAAAATGTTTAACTACGACGAGGTGATCCGCCCGGAAACCAGCGTTGAAGGTCTCTCCACCCTGCGGCCCGCGTTCGATCCGGCTAACGGCACGGTGACGGCAGGCACCTCCTCCGCACTCTCTGACGGTGCGGCGGCGATGCTGGTGATGAGCGAAAGCCGCGCCCGCGAGCTGGGTCTGACGCCACGGGCGCGTGTACGTTCAATGGCGGTCGTGGGCTGCGATCCTTCGATCATGGGTTACGGTCCGGTTCCGGCCTCGCAGCTGGCGTTGAAAAAAGCCGGTCTGACGGTGAGCGACATCGATCTGTTTGAGATGAACGAAGCTTTTGCGGCGCAGATCCTGCCGTGCATTAAGAATTTGGGTCTAATGGAGCAGATTGACGAGAAGATTAACCTCAACGGCGGCGCGATCGCTTTGGGTCATCCGCTCGGCTGCTCTGGGGCGCGGATCAGCACCACGCTGTTGAACCTGATGGAGCGTAAAGACGCGCAGTTTGGCCTGGCGACGATGTGTATTGGGCTGGGTCAGGGAATTGCGACGGTGTTTGAGCGAGTTTAAGCGCGTCATGCAGGCCCGGCGGGAGAGACACCGTCGGGCCAGTTACGCAGAGGCTTAGATAAAGGCGAACGCGTCGCCAAAGAGACGATCTTCCCGCGCACCGCGTTCGTTGCAGAAGAGATCCCGGGCGATTTTTGCCATTTCGAAACGTCCGGCAATATAGATATCATGCTCGGCCAGCGTGCCGAAATCCTGAAGTACCGCCGTCAATACCGTACCGCTGCGGCCCTGCCACGCCTCTTCCGGCTGCTCAACCACCGGCACTACCTTCAGATTAGGGTGGGTAACCGCTAAGGCTTGCAGCTCAGAGAGATCGTACAGGTGCTTCTCTTCGCGTCCGCCCCAGTAAATGGTGATGTCACGTGCCGGGTTACGCGCCAGCGCGGTCAGCAGAATCGAGCGCACGTAGGAGAAGCCAGTCCCGCCTGCAATCAGGATCAGCGGACGCTCTTCGTCATCGCGCAGCCAGGCATCGCCGTGCGGAATATCGATAACAACTTCGCGCTCTTTCAGGATCCGGTCCATCACCGCCATCGCATAGAGGTTCAGCTCAGAAGCACCGATGTGCAGCTCGATGAACGCCTGCTCATCCGGTGTGGATGCCATGGAGAACGGACGCTTATCGCGCTCGTCCATTACCACCATCAAATATTGCCCGGCGCGAAAAGAAAACGCCGCGTCCGGTACAAGACGAACTCGGTATACGGTATCGGTGATAGCTTCTACCGAAGTCACTTTACAGCTTAAGGTTGTCATGCGCTCCCTCTGTCGGGTCGTTTTATTACGAATCAAAAGGCAAAACGGCGGCGCATTAGCTGCCTTTACCGTCACTCATTATGGCCAGCTCATCCCAGATAGCGTCAATTCGCGCGGTAACGGCAGGATCCTTTTTAATCGGACGCCCCCATTCACGCTGGGTTTCACCAGGCCATTTGTTGGTAGCATCCAGCCCCATTTTAGAGCCCAGACCGGAAACCGGCGAGGCAAAATCCAGGTAGTCTATCGGCGTGTTCTCTACCAGCACCGTGTCCCTTGCCGGATCCATTCGGGTAGTGATCGCCCAGATAACGTCGTTCCAGTCGCGCGCGTTCACGTCATCATCACAGACAATAACAAATTTGGTGTACATAAACTGCCGCAGGAATGACCACACGCCCATCATCACGCGTTTGGCATGACCGGCATACTGCTTTTTGATAGTCACTACCGCCAGGCGGTATGAGCACCCTTCCGGGGGAAGATAGAAATCGACAATCTCCGGAAACTGCTTTTGCAGGATCGGTACAAAGACTTCGTTCAGCGCCACGCCGAGCACGGCGGGCTCATCAGGCGGGCGCCCCGTATAGGTTGAGTGGTAGATAGCATCTTCGCGCTGGGTAATATGCGTCACCGTAAAGACCGGGAAGCTATCTATCTCATTATAGTAGCCCGTGTGGTCACCATACGGGCCTTCCGGGGCCATCTCACCCGGCTCAATATAGCCCTCAAGCACGATCTCCGCGCTGGCAGGGACTTCCAGATCGTTTGAGATGCACTTAACCACCTCGGTTTTCGTCCCGCGTAGCAGACCGGCAAAAGCATATTCGGAAAGCGTATCCGGCACGGGCGTCACCGCGCCTAAAATCGTGGCGGGATCGGCCCCCAGCGCCACGGCAACCGGGAAACGTTCGCCGGGATGCGCTGCGCACCACTCCTGATAATCCAGCGCGCCGCCGCGATGCGACAGCCAGCGCATGATCAGTTTGTTCTTGCCGATAAGCTGCTGGCGATAGATACCCAGGTTCTGCCGCTCTTTATGAGGACCGCGGGTGACGGTGAGGCCCCAGGTGATCAGCGGGGCGGCATCTTCCGGCCAGCACTGCATGATCGGGATAGTAGTGAGATCCACCGCCTCGCCCTGCACCACCTTCTGCTGGCACGGCGCGGCGCGCAGGCGTTTGGTGGGCATATTGAGGACCTGCTTAAACTGCGGCAGCTTATCAAAGAGATCGCGGAAGCCCTTCGGCGGCTCTGGCTCTTTCAGGAAGGCCAGCAGCTTGCCCACCTCGCGCAGCGCCGTCACATCCTCCTGGCCCATGCCCAGCGCCACGCGCTTCGGCGTGCCAAAGAGGTTGCAGAGTACCGGCATTGAGTAGCCCGTTGGGTTTTCAAATAACAGGGCGGGACCACCGGCGCGCAGCGTGCGGTCGGCAATTTCTGTTATTTCCAGATGAGGATCAACAGGCATCGTGATGCGTTTGAGTTCGCCCTGCTGTTCCAGCAGCGCCATAAAATCACGTAGGTCGTGGTATTTCATGCAGTTAATCATGGCCTCGGAGTCAGCCTTCCATTATACGGTGAACATCGGCGTGATGCTGTAATTTTGTTAAATTAGGGTAAATCGTTACGCCAACATGTGGCGATGACCTCTATAATCACCTTAGCCATCATTATCGGGTTTTGATATGCTTGCACACGATTAGCTAAAACAGAGTGATTATGCAAGCCTGGTATTTACTGTACTGCAAGCGGGGCCAGCTCGAACGCGCCCAGCAACACCTTGAACGCCAGGCGGTAAACTGCCTGACGCCGATGATCACGCTTGAAAAAATCGTGCGTGGCAAGCGCACCGCGGTAAGCGAACCGCTGTTCCCCAACTATCTGTTTGTCGAATTCGATCCGGAAGTGATCCACACCACCACCATTAACGCGACTCGCGGCGTCAGCCACTTTGTCCGCTTCGGTGTCAGCCCGGCAACGGTGCCTGCGCCGGTGATCGCTCAGCTGGTGCACTACCAACCTGAAGGGGTGACCGACCCCGAGACACCCTATCCGGGTGACAGCGTGGTGATCACTGAAGGGGCATTTGAAGGGTTAAAGGCTATTTTTACCGAGCCTGACGGCGAGGCGCGCTCGATGCTGCTGCTGAACCTGCTCAATCAGCAGGTAGTGCAAAGCGTGAGAAACACCGATTTCCGTAAAGCTTAAAACGCGATACCGAACAGCCGTCTGACGTTGTTATCCGTCACCGCTGCCAGCCGGTCAGCTTCCTCGCCTCGCAGCTGCGCCACGCGTTGCAGGATATGCCCCAGCATGGCGGGTTCATTGCGCCGTGACGCTGGCTTCGGCTTGAGATCGCGTGGCAGCAGGTAGGGAGCATCGGTTTCAATCAGCAGACGGTCAGCCGGGATAAGCGGTACGATCTCACAAAGTTCCTGCCCGCGACGCTCGTCGCAGACCCAGCCGGTAATGCCCAGATAGAGCCCACGCGCCAGACAGTCACGCGCTTCCTGCTCTGAGCCGGTAAAGCAGTGCAGCACCGCGCCGGGGAGTTTGTCCAACCACGGATCGAGCAGGGCTAAGAAGCGCTCGTGGGCGTCGCGGCAGTGCAAAAACACCGGCAGGGAGAGTTCAGCGGCGAGTGCCAGCTGGGCGCTGAACGCCACTTCCTGCGCCTGCGGCGTGGAGAAGTTACGGTTAAAATCCAGGCCGCACTCGCCAATGGCGACAACCTGCGGCAGGCTAGCCAGCTCGCGAATGGCATCTGCGGTTTCCGGCTGCCACTGGCTGCTGTCATGCGGGTGGACGCCCGCCGTGGACCAGCAGCCCGCGTACTGCGCAGCAAGCGCCTGCGCCTGCTGGCTCTCGTGCAGGTTGGTTCCGGTAAGCAGCATGCCGTTAACGCCTGCGGCAGCAGCCCGGGCGACAACCTGCTCACGATCGCCAGCAAACTGTGAGCTCGTCAGGTTTACGCCAATATCAAACATCGTCTTCGCTTTCGTCGCCCTCTTCCTGGCGGAAGCGGCGCTTGCCAACATAAAAACGCGAGAAGAAGACGCCCACTTCAAACAGGCAGTACATCGGGATCGCCAGCAGCGTCTGGGAGAAAACGTCCGGCGGCGTCAGCAGCATACCGACAACAAACGCGCCTACCAGCACGTAAGGCCGCTTACGACGCAAGTCGTCCGGCGTCGTGACGCCCATCCAGCAGAGCAGGACAATCGCTACCGGGACTTCAAACGACACGCCGAAGGCCATAAACAGCGCCATGACGAAGTCGAGGTAGCTAGCGATATCCGTCGATACCTGCACGCCCACCGGCGCGGTATGGGTCAAAAAGCCAAACGCCAGCGGGAACACCACAAAGTAGGCGAAGGCCATGCCGATATAGAACAGCAGTGAGCTGGAGACCAGCAGCGGTACAACCAGACGCCGCTCGTGCTTATAGAGCGCAGGGGCAACGAAGGCCCAAACCTGGTAAAGAATAACGGGCGCGGAGAGGATCAGCGACACCATAAAGGTCAGCTTTACCGGGGTAAAGAACGGCGACGCCACATCGGTAGCAATCATCGTTGCGCCCAGGGGCATCTGCTTGATCAGCGGGGCTGAAACCAGCTGGTAGATATCGTTGGCGAAATAGACCAGCACCACGAAAATGGCGAGCACCGCAATGATGCAGTTCAGCAGGCGTTTTCGCAGCTCGATCAGGTGCGTAATCAGCGGTTGGGTATCTTGTACAGCCATGGTTACGGTTTATCACTTGTCGATGTAGGTGAATGTGCGGCAGCGGCAGCGGGCTGGGCAGGCTTGCTGTCGACGGGCGTCTCCGGTGCCGGTGCCTGCGCCGGGGCGCTGGCTTGGTGCTCCGCAACGGCAGGCGTCACGCCCTGGTGCTGCTCTTCATTACCTTTCACAATCGGGTTGTGAATGGTATGCGCTACGTCGCTTGCCCGCTCGGGATCGTTGGCGTTGTAGGTACGCTTCATTGACTCTGCCGCATGGCGCAGCTCATCCATAGACTCTTTTAGCTCTGGCGTCAGGTGATCCATACTCGCTTTTTCAACCTTCTTCAGGCTGTCCTGAAGCTCCTGGATCTTCAGCTCCTGCGCCAGCTCATTCTGCACGGTGCTTGCCAGCGAGCGCAGCGCGCGCACCCATCCAGCCACCGTTTTAACCGCTACCGGTAAACGCTGCGGCCCCAGCACAATCAGACCGATCACGAATACCAGTACCAGTTCGCCAAAACCAATATCGAACACGAATTACACCTGCTCTTTATCGCGACGCTTTTCTTCGTCGGTTTTCACTTCATCTTGCTTTTCAGCAAGGGTTTTAGTGGAGAAATCAGCGTCCTCCGCCGATTTTTTCTCGTGCTTATCGTCATCGCCCATGGCTTTTTTAAAGCCTTTGATCGACGCGCCGAGATCGGAACCGATAGAGCCTAACTTTTTCGTTCCAAACAGCAGGATAACGATGACGGCAATAATAAGTAACTGCCAAATACTGATACCACCCATACACAATCCTCAAGGAGAGATGCTGAAATTAGCAGGCCGGTACAGCCTACCCGGCCCATTACGCGTGCGGCTATAGCACGCGGGTTTTTCGCCAGCCAATAAGCCAGGCAACCACGCCACCGGCGATAAGCCAGGCGGACGCCGTTTGCCACTCCGGCCGGTTGATCAAAAAGAGCGTTCCGCTCAGGATCAACGTTGCCCCAATACCGAACAGATAACGGGACTGCCCCTGACGCACGTTGTTCACACGCATCTCCCGGGCAATCAGATCCACGTTGTGCTGCAGCTGCTTATGCTGGCGCAGGTTTTGGTAGATCAGCTCGGGCAGCTCGGGCATTTTCTCAATCCACATCGGTCCCTTCTCTTTCAAGGAACGGACCAGCGCCGGGAAGCCTACCTGATCTTTGATCCACGTTTCGAGGAAAGGTTTCGCCGTTTTCCACAAATCGAGCTGCGGATAGAGCTGACGTCCTACGCCCTCGATATAAAGCAGCGTTTTTTGCAGCAGCACCAGCTGGGGCTGCACTTCCATATTGAACCGACGCGCGGTGTTAAACAGATTCAGCAGCACATGACCAAAGGAGATCTCCGCCAGCGGCTTCTCAAAAATCGGTTCGCACACGGTACGGATGGCAAACTCAAACTCTTCAACGTTGGTATCCGGCGGTACCCAGCCTGAATCAACGTGCAGTTCGGCAACTCGACGGTAGTCGCGGTTGAAGAACGCAATGAAGTTCTCTGCCAGGTAGCGCTTATCCTCTTTGTTCAGCGAGCCGACGATGCCGCAGTCGATACCGATATACTGCGGATCTTCCGGATGCTCATAACTGACAAAGATATTGCCCGGGTGCATATCTCCGTGGAAAAAGCTGTCACGGAACACTTGGGTAAAGAACACCTGGACGCCACGCTCGGCCAGTAGTTTAAGATCGGTATTGTTTTTCTCCAGTGCAGCCACGTCGTTTATCGGAATACCATAGATGCGTTCCATGACAAGCATATTTTGGCTGCAGTAATCGGAGTAAACTTCCGGCACGTAGAGCATCGCGCTATTTTCAAAGTTACGCCGCAGCTGGATGGCGTTGGCCGCTTCACGCAGCAGATCCAGCTCGTCGATCAGCGTCTTTTCATATTCCTTCACCACCTCCAGCGGACGCAGGCGACGCCCGTCCGGCAGCAGGCGCGGAACCCAGCGCGCAAGGCGATAGATCAGGCTCATATCGGCTCTGATGATCGGCAGAATATCCGGCCGGATCACCTTGATCACCACTTCCTTGCCGTTCTCTTTCAGGCGGGCAGTGTGGACCTGGGCGATAGAGGCCGATGCCAGCGGCGTAATGTCAAAATCATCAAACCACGTCTCTACGGGGATATCACCCATCGCCTTTTCGATCTGGCGCTTAGCCAGCTTACCGTCAAAGGGAGCAACGCGATCCTGAAGCATTGCGAGCTGGTCGGCAATCACGGGCGGAAAGAGATCGCGACGGGTAGAGAGCATCTGCCCGAACTTGATCCATACCGGTCCCAATTCCTGCAGCGCTAGCCGCAGGCGATGACCTAACTCTTTATCTTTGTGACGGTTTGGCATCCAGAACAGCGTGCGACGCCAGAGCCGAATCGGCAGGGTAAGACGCATTCGTGGGATGAGCTCATCAAGCCCGTAACTCAAAAACGTTTGAATGATAAAGTACAGGCGTCGAATTTCACCTGGCGTCATTTGCCCTCCAGTTTTTCCAGCCGTTTGGTTAACGCATCAACCGAGCGCGCGACGGCGGCGGCCTCCTCGGCAAACCAGGCAACTTCCAGCCCACCGGGTGCCAGACGCCACTCTTCCGTTATGGCTTCGCCCACGTACTGCTGCTGACGCTGCAGGCCATGTTGGAAACGCTTTGCACCGCCGCGCAGCACTTTCGCGATGCCTTCGGCGGCGATATCGCCGGTGTAAGGGGCAAGTAGCTCAGCAAAATCGAACTCTGCGAGATCGAAAAGCGCGCTAAGGTTTTGTACAACCTGAATATCGCCCTGCACTTCCAGCTCGCCGCTGCGTATAAGCGTAGTCAGCTGCTGGCGATCGCGCAGCTTCGGTAACAGCCGAGCCTGGGTAATGACGGTGCAATCCGCCTCGCCCTCCCAGGCGCTCAGCACGTCGACCTGGCGCTCGCTAAAGGCCAGGATAAGCGGCGTAGAGAACTCCTTGAGGACAATACGCAGTACCTTACCCTGCAGGCGCTGGCGGGCGGGTTTTAATGCCCTTTCGCGATATAAAAATGTATTGAGAACACCTTCGATTCCAGCGCTCACTAAAGGCGTAAAGGGCATTCACTCACTCCTGTCAGAACTTATATCCACGGTGCAGCGCGACGATACCCGCCGTCAGGTTGAAGTACTCTGCGTTTTCAAAACCGGCATCCTGCATCATCGCCTTCAGCGTCTCCTGGTCGGGATGCATACGGATAGACTCCGCCAGGTAACGGTAGCTTTCGCCATCCTTCGCCACCAGCTCGCCGATGCGCGGCAGAACGTGGAAAGAGTAGGCGTCATAGGCCTTGCTCAGCGGCTCGATAATGGGTTTAGAGAACTCAAGAACTAAGAGGCGCCCGCCCGGCTTGAGCACGCGGAACATGGAGCGCAGCGCTTTCTCTTTATCGGTGACGTTGCGCAGGCCAAAGGCGATGGTGATGCAGTCGAAGGTGTTGTCCGGGAACGGCAGCGCTTCGGCGTTGGCCTGCACGTATTCAACGTTACCCACCACGCCAAGGTTGCGCAGCTTTTCGCGCCCGACTTTCAGCATGGAGTCGTTGATGTCGGCCAGCACCACCTGTCCGGTTTCGCCGACCAGACGGGAGAATTTCGCCGTCAAATCACCGGTACCGCCCGCGAGGTCGAGCACCTTCTGCCCACGGCGTACGCCGCTGCAGTCAATTGTGAAACGTTTCCATAAACGATGGATGCCCATGGACATCAGATCGTTCATTACGTCATATTTTGCGGCCACGGAGTGAAATACGTGCGCCACCATGTCGGCCTTTTGCGTTTTGGCGACAGTCTGATAACCAAAATGCGTCGTTTCTTGTGAATCTTCCGCCATCTCAGTGCCTGCTATTCAAGAAATTGTTCGTGAAGTGTAACAGATTGGGCGAGATTGCCCTACGTTTCAACCCTCCTGCCCGGCGCGCAAACGGAACTCCTCATCCTGCGCCACGGCCTGATCGGCTAAATCCGGATTAATCTCGCGTTTGATTTCAACACCCAGCCCGCGAAACGCCTCGGCCTGGGCGAGCAGATTCCCCCGCCCGGAGGTCAGTTTTTTCATTGCCTGGCGGTAATTATCCTGCGCTTTCTCCAGGCTCTGCCCCACCGACGACATATCATCAACAAACAGCCGCATTTTGTCGTAGAGACGGCTGGCGCGCTCGGCAATCTGCTGCGCGTTGCGGCTCTGGTGCTCGTAGCGCCAGAGGTTAGCGATGGTGCGCAGGGCCACCAGCAGCGTGGTCGGACTGACCAACATGATGTTGTTTTTTAACGCCTCGGTGATCAAATCCGGCTGCCGGTCGAGGGCCACTAAAAAGGCTGGCTCAACGGGGATGAACATCAGGACATAGTCAAGAGAGCGCAGGCCCGGCAGCTGCTGGTAATCTTTACGCCCGAGCAGGCGAATATGGCTGCGCACCGAGGCGATGTGCTCCTGCAGCGCGCTTTCGCGGGTGTACTCATCGTCGGCGTTGAAGTAGCGCTCATAGGCCACCAGGGTCATTTTGGCGTCGATGACCACATCTTTACCCTGCGGGAGCCGAACGATGACGTCAGGCTGCATCCTGGCGCGAGCTTCGGTTTCGATACTAACCTGGGTTTCATACTCATAGCCCGACCGCAGGCCGGACGCCTCCAGCACGCGGGCCAGCACCACCTCGCCCCAGTTACCCTGCGCTTTATTATCGCCCTTCAGGGCGCGGGTCAGGTTGATCGCTTCTTGCGCCATCTGGGCATTAAGCTGCTGTAGGTTACGGATCTCGTGGGCGAGCGTGTGGCGCTCCTGCGCCTCTTTGCCAAAGCTGTCCTGTACCTGACGACGGAAACCGTCTAGCTGTTCCCGGAGGGGGGAGAGAAGGCCGTGGAGACTCTGCCGGTTCTGCTCCTCGACCCGGCGATTGCTCTGCTCGAAAATGCGATTAGCAAGGTTTTCAAACTGCTCGCTCAGGCGCTGCTCGCTGTTGATCATCTGGCGGATTTTATCTTCCGCATGCAGCTGGGTGGACTCCAGTCGGGTGGTGACCTCGCGCAGATCGGCCTCCAGCGAGGTGTTGATCTCGCGCAGGCTGCGCAGTTCGTTATTCAGCAGTTCGCACTCGTCGCGCCAGTGCTGATTCTGTACCAGCCGCTGTCGCGCCGCGCTCAGTTCGATATCCAGCTCGCGTCGCTCTTCGGTAAGATCGGCCCGCAGACGATCGGCATGGGATTTTGTTGCCAGCCAGCCTATCAGCAAGCCAGCTATCGCCGCTGCCGCGCTGAGTAAAATTGAGATATCCACCCTGCCTCCTGCATAAACCACTTACCGATGCAAAATAAGAGTGTGCTGGATAGGTGTCCAGTTGGGAAGGATTTTCCTGCGAGGTACTACGCAAAACAGGCAGGCCGAGGGGATCGACCTGCCGGAAAGGCGCGTTAAGCCAGACGGCGCGCCGCTTCCACCACGATTTTGATCGCGTGGCTTTCGGTCTGCTTCATGGTCTCTGCGTTCGGGATCTCTTGCTGGGTGCGGTTGACGATCACCCCCGCTACCATGCCAGCGCGCAGGCCCTGGCTAGAGCACATAGTCAGCAACGTCGCAGACTCCATCTCGTAGTTCATCACGCCCATTGACTGCCACTCTTCCATAGAGCCTTTATAGCGGCTGACGACGCGGCCGGAGAAGGTGTCGTAACGCTCCTGGCCCGGATAGAAGGTGTCAGACGAGGCGGTCACGCCGATATGGGTCGTTGCGCCCACCTCTTTAGCAGCCTCTACCAGCGCGGTGGTACAGGTAAAGTCGGCCACCGCTGGGTACTCCATCGGCGCAAAGTGCAGGCTAGCCCCGTCGAGACGCACGGAAGCGGTAGTTACCAGCACGTCACCAACGTTGATGTGCGGCTGGATTGCGCCAGTGGTGCCCACGCGCAGGAAAGTGCGGATGCCCAGCTGGGCCAGCTCTTCAACGGCGATAGAGGTTGACGGGCCGCCGATACCGGTGGAGCAGACAATGATGGCTTTGCCATCCACTTCGGCGCGCCAGGAGGTAAATTCGCGATGTGATGCCAGCTTAACCGGCTTATCCATCAGCGCGGCGATCTTTTCCACTCGCTCCGGATCGCCAGGGACGATAGCCAGCGTTGCCCCCTGCAGATCGTTTTTGGTAAGACCGAGGTGAAAAACATCAGACTTGGACATAGGTGACTCCTTTGTGGGTCGATTCATCAGCAGAAGTAAAACGGTACTCTACAGAAGGCCATCGCATTTTTTCGTGACACCAATCACTCTGAAGAAAACTGTTTACATCAATTTTTCATCAAAAGGTGATTTATATCACACTATAGCGCTCTCCTTCCCCCGTTCGTCTTAAAGATAGTCTCTTCCGCACAGGATGATTTTGGCGTACTGGCTATAGTTAGCTGATGCGCTAAACAAGGGTACGGAGATTGCCATGACAACAGAAAAACAGCCCGGCTTTGCACCTGCAGCTTCACCTCACGCTTCCACCGCCGTCCGCACCTCTGAAGAGTCCATTCTGACCGGTGAGACGTCAATTCCCACTCAGGGAGATAACATGCCCGCCTGGCATGCCCGGCCACAGGCTGCTGACGGCCCGCTGCCGGTAGTCATTGTTGTTCAGGAGATTTTCGGCGTGCACGAACATATTCGTGATATCTGCCGTCGGCTGGCGCAGGAGGGCTACCTGGCCATCGCGCCTGAGCTCTACTTCCGTCAGGGCGATCCCAACGACTACAGCGATATTCCTACGCTGTTCAGCGAGCTGGTCTCAAAGGTCCCGGATGCACAGGTCTTAGCCGACCTCGACCACGTTGCCAACTGGGCGGCACGCAACGGCGGCGACGCGCACCGGCTATTGATTACCGGCTTTTGCTGGGGCGGGCGTATCGCCTGGCTCTACGCCGCGCATAATCCACAGCTGAAGGCAGCGGTGGCGTGGTACGGCAAGCTGGTAGGCGATAAAACCCTGAACTCACCGAAGCATCCGGTGGATATCGCCACCGACCTTAACGCGCCGGTGCTGGGTCTATACGGTGCGCAGGATGGCAGCATTCCGCTTGATACGGTGGAAACCATGCGCCACGCCCTGCGTGCCGCCAATGCTGAGGCGGAGATTATAGTCTATCCCGATGCCGGACATGCCTTTAACGCCGACTATCGTCCGAGCTATCACGAAGAGTCAGCCAAAGATGGCTGGCAGCGCATGCTGGCATGGTTTGCCCAGTACGGCGAAAAGCGAGGCTAAAAGCCTATGCCGGGCGGCTTAAAAATCGCCCGGCGCACACTGCAGGCAGGTCAGCCCTTCCGCACGCCAGAAATCCACCACTGCCTGACGATCGTCGATCACCAGCCACGGGGCGTAGCCGTCCGCTTTTATCTGCTGCAGCAGCGTTTTTTTCACGGTCTCATCCGGGAGCGTATCCTCCCCGTCGGGCCGAAGATAGAGCGCATCGAAAGGAATACAGTGCCGTTCCAGCCACTCCTGGGTATGCCGCTGGAAGCTGGCAGGCCGTCCGCTGCAGATTACGATCTTCTGCTGCTGGGCGCTGAGCAGGCCCACCAGACGGCTAATGGCCACGCTCGGCAGCGCCTCCGCCATGTGGGCGAAAAAGGGTTGCCACTGCTTTTCCGGGCCTAAGACCCACTCGCGTACCGCCTCGGCGTCAAACTCGGCCAGGGTACCGTCGATATCTACAATCACGCATTGTTCAGTCAGCATTCATCTTCTCCAGCGGAATAATTTTCCAGTCATCAGGGGTAGCGCCAGGCAGGATCCAGAGCGGGACAACGTTGCCGACCCGCTCGCCATGGGGTGTGCCGGTCGCCAGCAGGCGGATCACGCGGAACACGCCAGAGTGCGCTACGATCAGCGGCGTGTCGTACTGCGCCAGCAGGGTGTTCAACGCCTCGGTCACGCGCGTATAGAAAGGCAGCCAGGCTTCGCCGTTCGGCGGCGTCTCCTCATAGGGCGTCTGCTCGCTAAGGCGACGACATTCAAGGTCGCCCCAGTCCCGCTCGCGCAGGTCGGGAACAAGCTTCAGCGATGCCCCTGGCAGCAGTAGCTCTGCGGTACGTCGGGCGCGCTGCTGCGGGCTAACGGCGACGATGCTCCAGGAGTGGTTGGCCAGCAGCGGTGCGGCGTCGCGGGCCTGCTGCTCGCCGGTCGCGGTGAGCGGGACTTCGGTGCGTCCGCCAATCAGGCGATCGCGGTTAAGCGGCGTCTCGCCGTGGCGAACAAAGACAAAAGGCTTAGGCAGTAGCGTCATGTTTTATCCTGAAACGGGGCTGAGTAAGGATGTCGCAGCCCAGCGTCTGCTGCCAGATCACGGCGTCATCAACAGGGGTAAACAGCGGCACCAGCTGACGACAGCCCAGCATCGCCACCAGCTTTTGCAGACAGCGACGCGTGGGATGAACGTTCCAGCGGCAGAAGTCGACCTCGCCTCGTTGATGCTGTTCGCGGGCACGGTGATTCATGTGGCCGGTAAACAGGGTGCGGTGGCGGAAATCAGCGCGTCGCCGCAGTTCACCCGCCGTGCCCTGCTGCCCATCCGGATCGGCAGCCAAAATAACCGGCGCGTCAGCGGTAAACGAAGGCAGGTCACCTACTCGCTGCCGCAGCTCATGCTCTACGCCGGGGATCAGGCTGCCGTCATTGTGTTCCGCCATCAGGGTTAATATCTCCCGGCAGGCGTCATCCATTACCACCTTATTCATGCCGCGACGCGCCAGCAGCAGAGCCATCTCCACCGCCCGTCCAGAAGGCGGGACCGGACAGAGCACAGGCCGCTGCACGTGCAGCCACAGAGCCTCAAGCTGCTGATGCTGGGGCGTGTCGTACAGGCCGTACGAGGCATCCATCAGCGCCAGCGCCGCAGGCGGCGGCGGATCGAAATGAAACAGCGCCGACTCCAGGCTCACGTCACCACTGTAGAACAGGCCCCCCGGCACATCGAGGTGGAACCAGATCCCGCCCCAGGCATGGCCGCTGCTGCCGGTGGTTACCATCACATCACCAAGAGAGAACTGATCGCGCACCGGGATCGGGTGAACGTTCGATCCCGGCGGCAGCGCGCGGGCCGTTACGGCGCTACAGTAGATCGGCACCGAGGCAGTCAGCCGCGCCAGCCCGGCGATATGATCGATATGATCGTGAGTGAGCAGCACGGCATCCAGCCGATCCGGCACTGGCCAGTCGTCGGCTCCCGGCTCCAGCGAGCCCCCGGCGTCCAGCAGAATGCGCTGCGTGGGCGTGGTCACCAAAATGGCGGCGGGCGTTTTGTCATGCAGCCCGCTGATAATCTCAATTGCCGTCACGCCGCCTCCAGCCGCCAGCCCTGATGCAGGCGCACGGCGGTGTGCTGCTGCTCGCGTAGCGGCAGGTGATGAAAGGCGGTGAGCGGCTGACCGTCGGCCAGGCGCAGCGCCAGCAGGTAGCGCTCTCCCTGATAGATACAGTTTTCGACGGTGGCGGCCAGGCCACTCTCGCCTATTTCAACATGCTCGGGGCGTACCAGCACCGGGTGACGCACACCATCGCTCACGCTCAGCCCATGATGGAGCTGTATGCCATCCAGATGGCGATCCTGCGTCGCGCTCGCCAGATTCAGCACGCTGCCCTTGCCAATAAAGCCCGCAACCCAGGCGCTGTGCGGCTGCTGATAGAGTTCCTGCGGTGTTCCCCACTGCATCAGCTCGCCCCGATGCATTACGGCGATATGGCTGGCCAGCGCCATCGCCTCTGCCTGATCGTGGGTCACGTAAACAAAGGTTGCCCCGGTGCGGCGATGAAATTCGCGGAAGGTCTGCTCCATGGTGGCCCGCAGATGGCGGTCGAGGTTTGCCAGCGGCTCGTCAAGCAGCACCACCTGCGGTTCGGAGACCAGACAGCGCGCCAGCGCCACGCGTTGACGCTGTCCACCGCTCAGATCCTGCGGCGAGCGATCGGCATACGCCGCCAGCTCTACTACCTCAAGGGCAGCAAGCACCTGTTTATGCCGCGCCGCGCCGTTGACTTTTTTCAGCTTCAGCGGATAGCCAACGTTCTCTGCCACCGTCATATGCGGCCAGAGGGCATAGGATTGAAAGACCATCCCCATGTTGCGCGCCTCCGGCGGCAGATGGGTGGCAGCGTCGGCCAGCAGCCGGTTGCCTAGCGTCAGGCGGCCGCTGGAGAGCCGTTCCAGCCCGGCCAGAATGCGCAGCGTGGTGGTTTTGCCGCAGCCGCTTGGCCCGAGCAGCGCCGTAAATGCGCCTTCGGGAATGGTCAGGCTCAGGTTGCGCACCACGGTCTGGTCGCCGAACGTTTTACTCAGGCTCTCAAGGCTCAGTTCTGCCATGGGATCACTCCTTTGGGTAGATAGCGGCCCAGGCCGCTCAGCATCAGCATCACCAGCGCGACGAGCGCCACCACCATTACGGAGATGGCGGAGGCCAGCACCTTATCGCCGCTCTCATCGAGGTTGAAAATGACTACGCCGAGGGTCTCCTTGCCCGCGCTCCACAGCAGGGCAGAGACAGTCAGCTCATTCACCGCCGTCAGAAACACCAGCAGCGCGCCGGCAAAGGCCGCCGGGGCCAGCAGGGGCAGGACGATATGCCGCAGCCGCTGGGAAAAATTAGCTCCGGCCAGGCTGGCCGCCTCTTCCATGGCCGGGTCAAGCTGTAGCATGCTGTTATGCAGCGGCTTCAGGCAGACGGTGAGAAAACGCGCCAGATAGGCGAAGAAGATGATCAGCAGCGTGCCGCTCAGGCTGATGCCGATAATGGGCTGCGGACGGGCAAACAGCAGGATGCAGGCGATAGCCAGCACCACCCCCGGCAGGGTATAGGGAATGTCGATGGCACTGTGCAGCCAGCGCAGCGGGCGCGCCGGAAAACGCACCAGCAGCCACGCCAGCGGCAGGCTCAGCAGCATCAGCACCAGCGCGGCGGAGACCGAGAGCAGCAGGCTGTTACTCAGCGCGCGCCAGGTGGCGCTGCCGCTCTCCAGCATCGCCTGATAGGCGTTAAAGGTCAGTGTCCTGGCCGTCAGCGGCACGCCGAGGGTCGGCACCAGCGAGGTGGCAACCAGCGCCAGCAGCGGAGCCAGCAGAATAGCAGCCAGCACCGCGCCCAGCAGCAGCTCGGTAGCAAGTCGCCACCTGCCAAGCTGGAAATCGAGCGCCCGCCCGGCCATGCCGATCAGCGGTAGCGCATGGCGGCGCTGTAGATAACCCTGCAGCGAGACAATGCCAATCGCCAGCACGCCCATCAGCACCGACAGCGCCGCCACGTCGCTGAGCATCGACGGACCGAAGCTGGACAGCGACTGGTAGATCTGAATCGGCAACACAAAATAGGAGATGGGGATGCCCAGCATCGCCGGAATACCAAAGTTGCCTAACGCGGAAACGAAGGCTATTGCCGCTCCGGCCCACAGCGCGGTGCGGCACAGCGGCAGCACGATATCGATAAACACCCGCCACAGCGAAGCACCGTTCAGCCGCGCCGCCTCGATCTGCTCTTTCGGCAGGCACTGAAGCTGGGTGCGCAGAGCCAGAAAGACCAGCGGCGCGTGCTGGATCCCCAGCAGCAGGGCGATCCCCTCGGGGGAGTAGAGCGGATTAGCGCTACCAAACGACGGCGCAATGCCGAGGCTATTAAGCAGGATGCTGCTCGGCCCGAAGAGCTGGAGCCAGCTCAAGGCCGTCACCTGGGGCGGGATCATCATCGGCAGCATAAACAGGAATACCCAGACCTGCTTGAGGCGAATATTGGTCAGGGCGAGGCAGAAGGCAAACAGCCCGCCCAGCAGCAGCGAGAGCAGCGTACCCAGGCCGCTGGTATAAAGGCTATGGGAGAGCGCGGTCCAGGTCGTCGGGTTGCTCAATACGCGCCACAGGCTACTGCTGCTCCCCTGCTGCCAGTCGAGCAGCGCCGAAACCAGCAACCGCAGGCTCGGCAGCAGGCTTAATAGCGCTACCAGGCCGAGCAGCAGCCAGAGCAGCCCCTTCGGCGGGCCGCTGCTGGCGGGTTGACGGAGGGTCATGGTGCTCATCAGTTAGCGGTTTCCAAACAGATCGGCGAAGCGTTTTTTATTGGCGTCGGTATCCGCCAGCGCCTTCGCCGGGTCATACGGCATCAGCTTGATGCTTTCTCGCGCCGGGAAGCCTTCCGGGGCCGGGAGGTTCGCATCGGCAGGCAGGTAGCCCTGCTTCAGCACCAGGCGCTGACCCGCATCCGACAGGACAAAGTCGATAAAGGCTTTCGCCCCGTCCGGATTTTTCGCGTTCTTCAGCATCGCTACCGGTTCGGTGACGATGCTGACCCCCTCTTTCGGGAAGACGAACTCAATCGGCGCGCCCTTGGCTTTTTCGCGGATCGCCATGTAGTCCACCAGTACGCCGTAGCCCTTGCTGCCGGAGGTGATGGCGTTCATCACCGCGCCGTTTCCGCTCTGCGGCATCGCGCCGTTAGCCTTCAGCTTTTCGTACCAGGCAAAGCCGAGCTGCGGATCGTTCATCAGCGTCGCCATATGGATCTGCGCCGCGCCGGAGTAGAGCGGGCTGGGCAGCGTGGTCATGTTCTTGAGTTCAGGCTTGAGCAGATCCTGCCAGGAGCCAGGCTTCACCGGCGCGCGGGTGTTGTAGGCAATGCCGGTGGTGATCAGCTTGGTGCCGTAGTAGTAACCCTGCGGATCGTACAGTTGAGCATCGTAGCGGCTGGCTTCAGGCGATTTATAGGCCGCCAGCAGATCCTGCTTTTTCAGGGACTCCATGGTGACGCTGTCGGCGATCAGCAGCACGTCCGGTGCGGCACCGCCCGCCGCTAGCTCGGCCTGCAGGCGCGCCGTGAGCTTGGTGGTTCCGTCGCGGATCCATTTGACCTCAATATCCGGGTGCGCCTTTTCGAAGGCGGTAACGGTCATCTGAGCATCTTCGTTCGGCTGGCTGGTATAGAGCGTCAGCGTGGAGGCGGCGAAAGCCGGCGTGCTTAATGCGGTTACGATAACGGCGGCCAGCGCGGTGTGCTTACTCATGATCTCTTCCCTCTGTTTTCGTTGTGACGATTAAAACAGGGAAATCTGACAAAAATATGACCAGCTTTTTTCGTAGTAATAATTTCACATTCGCGCGCTAGCATGATGCAAAAGGATGCTAACAGGAGCGAATAATGACCCCCGAATCCCGCCGCACGGCGATTGTCGCGCTGGTGACGGCACACGGTGAAAGCAGCATCGAGCAGCTGGCGCAGCACTTTGGCGTCTCATTGCAAACCGTGCGCAGCGATCTGCGCATGCTCACCTCGGGTGGACTGCTGCTGCGGCGTCACGGCATGGTTGCCCCTTTCGCCCGCGAAAACATTGGTTATCAGCAGCGCGAGATCGTTAACATTGCGGGCAAGCGCTGGATCGGTGAGCGCACGGCGGCGCTGCTGGGCGATTACCAGAGCTGCTTTCTCGGTACCGGCACCACCGTTGAGATGGTGGCCCGGGCGCTACCGGAAGCGAGTCGGCTGGCGGTATTCACCAATAATCTGCACGCCGCCGAAGCGCTGAGCCGTCTTGCCGCCTGCGAACTGACGGTAGCGGGCGGGCGCGTCCGCAAGCGCGATCTGGATGTGATCGGCAGCGATGCCCAGACCTTTTTCAGCCGCTATCGGGTCGATGCGGGTGTGGTTTCAATAGGGGGGATCGGTGAGGCGGGCGAGCTGTATGACTATAACGATGATGAGGTTGCCGCGCGCCGGGCGCTGGTGGCCAGCGCGGCGGTGAGCGTGCTGGTGGTGGACAGCACTAAGTTTGGCCGGAACGCGATCTGCCAGAACGGCAGCGTAGGGGATTTCGATTACGTGATCAGCGACAGGCCCCCTACGCCCCAGCAGCATGCGGTCATTAAGCAGATGGGAACCAGATGGCTAAGCCGGGAGTACGTTTAACTCTCGCAATGCCCGGTGGCGCCGACGCTTACCGGGCCTACGAGCCTCACGCCTGACGCAGGTTCTGCGCCGCTTTTACCATGTTCGCCAGCGCGGCACGGGTCTCCGGCCAGCCACGGGTTTTCAGGCCGCAGTCCGGGTTAACCCACAGGCGTTCAGCCGGGATGCGATCCGCCGCCTTCTTCAGCAGAGTCTCGATCCACGCGACGTCCGGCACGTTTGGCGAGTGGATATCGTAAACCCCCGGCCCAATCTCATTCGGGTATTCAAAGGCTTCAAACGACTCCAGCAGCTCCATATCCGAGCGCGAGGTTTCGATGGTGATCACGTCGGCATCCAGCGCGGCAATAGAATCCATGATGTCGTTGAACTCGCAGTAGCACATATGGGTGTGGATCTGCGTCTCGTCCTTCGCCACCGCGGCGTTAATACGGAAGGCTTCCACGCCCCAGGCCAGATAGGCGTCCCAGTCGCTGCGCCTGAGCGGCAGTCCTTCACGCAGGGCTGGCTCATCGATCTGGATAATACCGATGCCCGCCGCCTCCAGATCCGCCACTTCGTCGCGCAGCGCCAGCGCGATCTGCTTCGCGATGGTTTCCCGGCTGACGTCTTCGCGCGGGAAGGACCAGCAGAGAATGGTCACCGGCCCGGTCAGCATCCCTTTTACCGGCTTGTCGGTGAGGGACTGGGCATATTTCGCCCACTCCACGGTGATCGCTTCCGGACGGCTAACGTCGCCGATCACCACCGGCGGCTTCACGCAGCGGGAGCCGTAGCTCTGCACCCAGCCGTTCTGGGTAAAGACAAAGCCGTCCAGGTGCTCGCCGAAATACTCCACCATGTCGTTACGCTCGGCTTCACCGTGCACCAGCACGTCGAGGCCCAGGCGCTCCTGCTCGGCAATCGCCTGTTTGATATGTTCAGCGATGCCGGTGCGGTAGCTGCCCGCGTCTAAACGTCCCTGTTTGAACTCCAGGCGCAGACCGCGGATCTCGGTGGTCTGCGGGAACGAACCGATAGTCGTTGTCGGCCAGGCGGGCAGGTTGAAACGCGCCCGCTGAACCGCCGCACGCTCCGCGTAGGGACGCGCGCGCTGGCTATCTCTGGCGGTAATCGCCGCTAGCCGCTGGGCCACCGCCGTGTTGTGCACCCGGGTTGAATGGCGGCGCGCCTGAATCGGGGCGCTCCATGCAGCCAGTGGCGCGGTGTCGCCGCTGTTCAGAGCATCGCGCAGCAGGGCCAGCTCGTGACATTTTTGCAGGGCGAAGGCAAACCAGCTCTTCACTTCGCTATCCAGCCGGGTCTCCACGCTCAGGTCGATCGGGCTGTGCAGAAGCGAGCAGGAGGAGGCGACCCACAGATCGCGTTGGCCGACGATGTCTTTAATCTGGGCATATTTCTCGGTGAGATCGGCCCGCCAAACGTTACGACCGTTCACCAGCCCGGCGGAGAGCAGCCAGTCGGCTGGCAGGCGGCGATGCAGCTCGGCTACGTCATCCTTGCCGTGCACCAGGTCAACGTGCAGACCCTGTACCGGCAGCGCGGCAATAGTATCGAGGTTCGGCGTCACGCCTTCGAAATAGGTGGTCAGCAGCAGCTTCACCTGCCCTGCCAGCGCCTCATAGGCGGGCTTGAAGGCGTTCAGCCACGCCTGCGGCAGCTCCAGCACCAGTGCGGGCTCGTCGATCTGTACCCATTCGACGCCGCGTTTTGCCAGCTCGGCCAGCACCTGCTGGTAGACCGGCAGAATGTCATTCAGCAGGCTCAGGCGGTCAAACGGCTCGCCTTTTACCTTGCCCAACCACAGGTACGTTACCGGCCCCAGCAGGACGGGCTTGACCTTGTGGCCCAGCGCCAGCGCCTCGTCCACTTCATCCAGCAGTTGGGTCCAGGTCAGCGTGAACCGCTGTCCTTGAGTGAACTCCGGCACCATATAGTGATAGTTGGTGTTAAACCATTTGGTCATCTCTGCCGCCGCCGCTGGCTCACCGGTAGGCGCTCGGCCGCGGCCAATGCGGAACAGGGTGTCGATATCGACCGATCCATCTCTGTTCTGATGACGAGCCGGCACGTTGCCAAGCAGCAGGCTGGTGGTCAGAACATGGTCGTACCAGGCGAAATCGCCCACCGGCAGCAGGTCAATACCCGCCTGCTTCTGCTGCTCCCAGTGGCGAGCGCGCAACTCCCGGCCTACCGCCAGCAGCGCGTCCTGGGTGGTGTTACCCGCCCAGTAGCTCTCTTGTGCCTTCTTCAACTCGCGACGCAGACCAACGCGAGGAAAACCGAGGGTGTGATTCAGTACTGTCATGGTATGCCCCTTGTGAATTTTAGGATTTTGGACGTCCAGATGTTTACACATCTATATTCGACAGGTACTGTATATTCCTCAAGCGCAAATTGTTCATGGCGAAGTGAAGGACTTTCATGATCGAAATTAAACATCTGAAAACGCTCCAGGCGTTACGGAACAGCGGATCGCTGGCGGCAGCGGCGGCCACGCTGCATCAGACACAGTCCGCCCTCTCCCACCAGTTCAGCGATCTCGAACAGCGCCTTGGCTTCCGTCTTTTTGTGCGTAAAAGTCAGCCGCTGCGCTTTACGCCGCAGGGCGAGATCCTGTTGCAGCTGGCCAATCAGGTGCTGCCGCAGATTAACCGTGCGCTTCAGGACTGTAGCGAACCGCAGCAAACCACCCTACGGATCGCCATTGAGTGCCACAGCTGTATTCAGTGGCTCACTCCCGCGCTTGAGAATTTCCGTAGCAAATGGCCGCAGGTAGAGATGGATTTCAAATCCGGCGTGACCTTCGATCCTCAGCCAGCGTTGCAGCAGAGCGAGCTGGACGTGGTGCTGACCTCAGACATTTTGCCGCGCAGCGGGCTGCACTATTCACCGATGTTTGATTTTGAAGTGCGCCTGGTGCTGGCCCCGGATCACCCTCTCGCGACCCGGGCGCGCATTACGCCCGAGGATATCGCCGCTGAAACGCTGCTGATCTACCCGGTCCAGCGCAGTCGGCTGGACATCTGGCGTCACTTCCTGCAGCCGGCGGGCATCAGCCCGATGGTGAAGAGCGTGGATAACACGCTGCTGCTGATCCAGATGGTGGCGGCGCGGATGGGTATCGCGGCGCTGCCGCACTGGGTGGTGGAGAGCTTTGAGCGCCAGGGTCTGATCGTGACCAAGACCCTGGGCGAAGGACTGTGGAGCCGGTTGTACGCGGCGGTGCGTGATGGCGAGCAGCGTCAGCCGGTAACGGAGGCGTTTATTCGCTCAGCGCGGAACCATGCGTGCGACCACCTTCCTTTTGTGCGGAGCGCGGAGCGACCCAGCGGCGATGTACCCACAGGGACGCCACTATCACTGTCCCCCCAAGGATAAAGCTCGGCCAGTGGGGCTGCTCTTGCCAGATGGCAAGGTTTACCAGCAGTCCTGCCGGGACGTGCATGTTGTTCATGATGCCGAGCGTACCGGCATCCACCTGGGTTGCGCCGTAGTTCCACATGAAGTAGCCAATCCCTGACGCCACCACGCCGAGAAACACCAGAATGCTCCACTGCAGGTTTGTCTCCGGCAGCTTCTGGGCGTTACCCAATGCAAACCAGGCCACCACCGCCACCAGGAACGCGCCCAGATAGAACCAGGCAAAGGCGTTATGCTGCGGCATCGGACGGGTCTCCATCAGGCGCTTGTAGCCCACCATGCCGATGGCAAAGCTGATGTTAGAGAGCTGCACCAGCAGCAGTCCGGTCCAGAAGTGGTTAGTCACCTGATCGTAACGGATGATCCCGGCCCCGATCACCGCCAGCAGCGCGCTCAGCGCATAGCCCCAGCGCAGTCGGCGTCGGCTCATCAGATCGTAGATCAGCGTGATGTAGAGCGGCGTCAGGACGGTGAACAGTAACAGCTCGGAGACCGTCAGATAGAGATAGGCGCGGAAGCTGAGCATATACATAATGCCCAGCTGCATAGCCCCCACCAGCATATAGAGGCCGATGGTTTTTAGCCCGTGGCCTCGCGTACGCAGGAAAGGCAGGAATACCAGCGCCGCCAGCCCAACGCGCATCAGCACGGAGAAGTAGCTGTCGATATGTCCGGCGAGGTATTCGCCATACAGGCTAAAAGAGAAGGCCCACAGAACGGTGGTGATAATGAGTAACGCCACAATAGGTGTCTCGTTGGTTAATGAGCACCCATTGTAGCGGAGTTACCGGTTGACAACTGATTAATCGTTAATCAATCAAGAAACAGCTTCCGCAGATAGTGCGGCACGGCGTTGTCACCGTTAGTGCCGATCACTTCCAGCTCTGGATAGAGATCCTTCAGGCGCTGGTGCGCGTTGGCCATGATGCAGCCCTTACCCGCCATAGAGAGCATCTCGGCATCGTTCATTCCATCGCCAAAGGCGATGCACTCTTTCAGACTGTGGCCCATCGCTTTCGCCACTGCCTCCAGCGCGTGACCTTTCGACACGCCGCCCGCCATTACCTCCAGACAGGTCAGCGTGGAGAAGCTGACGTTGACGCGATCGCCCCAGCGGGCGTTGATGGCCTGCTCCAGGGGCAGCAGCGGCTCATGGGTATCGCAGGTGAAGAACACTTTGCTGATCCCCTCCGGTTCAAGGAGGCCTGGCTCATAGAGCGAATACTGAAAGACGGCCTCTTTGAAAAAGCGCATCTCATCCGGGCGGTGGCGGTTGATAAACCACTCATCGTCACGGTAGACGTTGGTATCGATATGCGGATCGTGATGCATCACGCCAAACAGATCTTCAGCGATTTCGCGATCCAGGTTATGGGTAAAGACCAGGTTGCCATCAGTATCGTGCACCCGCGCCCCGTTAGAGGTGATCATATAGGCTTTGATACCCAGCTTATCGCGGATCTGTCCTACGTCGACATGGTGACGGCCGGTGGCAAAAACGAAGTTGACGCCGCGCGCGGTCAGCAGCTTTAACGTCTCTTTGGCGTAGGGAGAGAGTGAGTGGTCGGGTGAGAGCAGCGTGCCATCTAAATCAGACGCAACAACCTGATACATAATAGAATTTAACCTCTGGTCAGGCGGCGAACCGCCGGATTAGTTATGCCCGTCGAAAAAATCAACGATGGCGTTAAGCGCGACTGAGCGCATGGCGTCCTTTTCAAAAAGGATCTCATGGTACGCGCCTTTGATCACCAGCGGCTTGCCTCCTTCACAGGGGTGGCCCGCTGCGGCGCGAATTTCACAGAAACGATCGTGCATTCGGTTATCGACGACGCGCTCCTCTTCTGCCTGAAGCAGGAGCATGGGCGTCTCATCCTGCGCCGCGCCCGCCAGCACCTTTTCACCGGCGAGAATACCCTCTCGCACCCAGTGGTTGGTCGGCCCGCCGACGCGCAGCTGCGGATCGTCAGCATAGCAGCGCAGGTTTCGCTGGTAGCGTACCCGGCTATGGGTAAGCACGTTAATGCTAAACGGCAGCGCATGCCAGCGTCCCGTGCCCAGCGCGTAACTCTCCCGGAACGGCTGATAGCCTTCGGCCCAGTTCAGGATATGGCGCACCATCCAGTCGGGCAGACGGATAACAATACCAAACATGGGCGCGCAGAGCGCGATCGCATCGCAACGCTGCGGCTGGCGTTGCAGCAGCAACGTGGCGATCGCCCCGCCCATTGAGTGCGCCAGAATATAGCGTTTACGCCATGGGCCTGGCACAACCTCCTGCTGCCAGAAGGCCTGCAGATCGTCAACGTAGTCATCAAAATTATCGACGTGCCCGCGATGCCTGTCGGGCAGAATACGGCCTGAGCGCCCCTGCCCGCGATGGTCGATGATCAGCACGTCAAAACCGAGATGGAATAGATCGTAAGCAAGCTCGGCATATTTGACGTAGCTTTCAATACGCCCAGGACAGACAACGATCACCCGATCGTGATCGGCGGCATGAAAGCGCACAAAGCGCACTGGAATATCGCCAACGCCAATGAATTCAGCCTCTTCACGCTGCCGCCAGAAATCGGTCAAGGGTCCGTGCGTGAAAGCTGCAAAGGCATTTTCTCTTGTTTCCCACCCCTTTTTCTGCCGAAACATTGGGTTTCCGCCCCCGGTCGTCTGTAAAATTGTTTTTTTATGACTCGTGATACAACATGTTAACAATAGCGTATTGTTGCATAAAATATATCGTTCAGGGAGTTTCGCATGACCTTCGAGTGGTGGTTTGCCTATCTGCTTACCTCGATCATCCTCAGCCTCTCGCCAGGCTCCGGCGCGATTAATACCATGACCACCGCCATCAGCCACGGCTATCGCGGCGCAGCGGCGTCGATTAGCGGCCTGCAGACCGGTCTGGCCATTCATATTGTGCTGGTGGGCGTTGGACTCGGAACGCTCTTCTCCCGCTCGCTGCTGGCCTTTGAGGTACTGAAGTGGGCAGGCGCGGCCTACCTGGTATGGCTGGGCATTCAACAGTGGCGGGCCGCTGGCGCGCTGGATCTCAACACCCTCGCCCAAACCCAGTCTCGCGGACGCCTGTTTAAGCGCGCCGTCTTTGTGAACCTCACCAACCCCAAAAGCATTGTGTTCCTTGCCGCGCTGTTTCCGCAGTTTATCAATCCGGATCAGCCCCAGGTGATGCAGTACCTGGTGCTTGGCGTCACCACCGTCGTGGTGGATATCATCGTAATGATTGGCTATGCCACCCTGGCAACGCGTATTGCGGCGTGGATCAAGGGGCCGCGCCAGATGAAGGCGTTAAACCGCGTATTTGGTTCACTGTTTATGCTGGTCGGTGCGCTGCTCGCCTCGGCAAGGCACGCGTAATGAATTTAGGGGCCCGCTCGCAGCGTTAGGGTAACAGACGGTATGTTCGAACTGGTCTTTGCGGTGCTGCCCGCAACAGGAAAAGTTTCCCGTCTTGCATGCTGTTGGTCCGGTGCCATCGGTGCCAGAATGCCGCCTGACACTCTCATTCAAGGATGATGAACGATGGCGGAGACAGCAGCACCGCATGATGCGGTATTTAAAACGTTTCTTTCCCGCGTAGAAACCGCGCGGGACTTTATCGAAATTCATCTCCCGCCCGCATTAATCCACATCTGTAAGCTTGATACGTTACATCTGGAGTCGGGCAGCTTCCTTGAAGATAGCCTGCGTCCCTACTATAGCGACATCCTCTATTCACTGGAGACCACCTGCGGGCGTGGCTACGTTCATATTCTTATTGAACACCAGAGCTCACCGGACAAGCACATGGCGTTTCGACTGATGCGCTATGCGATAGCGGCAATGCATCAGCATCTGGAGGCTGGGCACAACACCCTGCCGCTGGTTATCCCCCTCCTGTTCTATCAAGGACGGCGTAGCCCCTACCCCTGGTCTCTGAATTGGCTAGAGGCGTTTAACGATCCAGATATTGCCCATCAGCTCTATAGCACCGCCTTTCCCCTGGTGGATATCACCGTTATCCCCGACGAGGAAATTATGCAGCATCGCAGCATGGCGGCCCTGACGCTGATTCAGAAGCATATTCGCCAGCGCGATATGGCGCAGCTTTTGGACAAGCTCACAGTTTTGTTGATGCTGGAGCAGATGAGCGGACAACAAGTCATCACGTTGATAAACTACATCGCACAAGCAGGAGAAACCCAGGACGTTCAGACTCTGTTATTTGGACTGGCACAGCGCGTGCCGCAGCATGGAGAAACACTGATGACGTTTGCAGAGCATATGAAGCAGATTGGCCTAACTGAGGGTATACAGCAAGGTATGCAGGAAGGAAAACGCGCCGCCATGCTGGACATCGCCAGGGCGATGCTGCAGCGCGGCTTTGATAGCGGTACGGTCACGGAGATCACAGGCCTGTCAAAAGACGAACTGCAGCAGCTACGACACTGAAACGCGACCCGCCCGGTTAAACCCGGACGGGCAGCGGCTTAACGAGAAATAATCAGGTGCAGGCCAAAGGCGGTGAAGAGCGCGCCCGCCACGCCGTCGATCCACTTCGCCATACGCTGATAGCCGCGGCGCATCGCTGGCAGAGCAAACAGGCTCGCCACCAGGGAAAACCAGGCGAAAGTCTCCAGCGCGATCAGCACGAAAATCCCCCAGCGTGCCGTTTCACCGACGCTGTCGCCCACAAACAGCGAGAAGACCGAGCCGAAGTAGATGATTGCTTTTGGATTCGCCAGATTAGTCAGCAGCCCCTTCACAAAGCTACGTCCGCCGGTTGCCAGCTCAACCTGCGGTGCAGGCGCATTCAGGACCTCTTTTTTCAGCGCCCCGCGCAGCATCTGGTAGCCCATCCAGCAGAGGTAGAGCCCACCGCCGACCATAATGATGGTGTGCAGCCAGGCCATTTTTTCGAGGATCAGATTGAGGCCAAGCAGTGCGACGGCAGCCCAGATCATGACGCCGAGGGTGATCCCCAGCACGCCCATCATCGCCTCTTTGCGCGAGCGGCTGACGGCAGTTTGCGAGACAAAGAAGAAGTCCGGACCAGGGCTCATCAGCGCCACCAGGTGCACCAGCGCCACGGTCAGAAATAGCGTTAACATAGGTTACTCGTGAAGAAAGAGAAATTAGAGCCCTATCCTGGCACCTTTTCGCCGCGCTGACTACTCATCGTCGCCGTCGACATGCTCGCGAATAAGGGTCATAAACGGCTTGCCGAAGCGCTCAAGCTTGCGCATCCCGACGCCGTTCACGCTGAGCATCTCGCTGGCGGTGATCGGCATCTGCTCGGCCATCTCGATCAGCGTGGCATCGTTGAACACCACGTAAGGGGGAATGTTCTCTTCATCGGCAATGGCCTTACGCAGCTTGCGCAGTTTGGCAAACAGCTTGCGGTCGTAGTTGCCGCCGAAGATTTTCGGGTTTGCCCGCGCCTTCACCACTACCACGCGCGGCACGGCAAGCTGCAGCGGCACTTCGCCACGCAGGAACGGACGCGCGGCCTCGGTAAGCTGTAACGCCGAGTGCTGGGCGATATTCTGCGTCACTACGCCAAGGTGGATAAGCTGGCGGATCACGCTCACCCAGTGCTCCGTTGTTTGATCGCGCCCTTCGCCATAGATCTTGAGCTTGTCATGACCCATGTCGCGAATGCGCTGGTTGTTCGCGCCCCGTAGCACTTCGACCACGTAGCCCATGCCGAAACGCTGGCCGACGCGGTAGATAGCCGAAAGCGCTTTCTGGGCGTCCACCAGCCCATCGTAGCGGCGCGGCGGATCAAGGCAGATATCGCAGTTGCCGCACGGCTCCTGACGCCCTTCTCCAAAGTAGTTCAGCAACACCAGACGACGGCAGGTCTGCGCTTCGGCAAACGCGCCCATCGCGTTGAGCTTGTGGCGCTCAATATCCTGTAGCTGACCCGGCGGCTTCTCCTCCAGACATTTACGCAGCCAGCCCATGTCTGCCGGATCGTAAAACAGCATCGCCTCGGCGGGCAGGCCATCACGCCCGGCGCGGCCGGTCTCCTGATAGTAGGACTCAATGTTGCGCGGGATATCAAAGTGCACCACAAAGCGCACGTTGGGTTTGTTAATCCCCATTCCGAACGCCACGGTAGCCACCACGATCTGCAGATCGTCGCGCTGGAACTTCTCCTGCACGTCGGCACGAATGCTGTTATCCAGCCCGGCGTGATAGGCCCCGGCGCTAAAGCCACGGGCCTGCAGACGCGCGGCGGTATCCTCTACCTTCGCGCGGCTGTTGCAATAGATGATGCCGGATTTGCCTCGCTGCTCCTGGACGTAGCGCAGCAGCTGATCGAGCGGCTTAAACTTCTCCAGCAGCGTATAGCGAATGTTGGGGCGGTCAAAGCTGCTGACCTGGATCAGCGGATCGCGCAGGCCAAGCAAATGCACAATATCGCTGCGGGTGGTGTCATCCGCCGTAGCGGTCAGCGCCATAAAGGGCACAGAGGGGAAGCGGGCGCGTAGCTGACCGAGTGCGGCATACTCGGGGCGGAAATCGTGCCCCCACTGCGAAATACAGTGCGCCTCGTCAACCGCCACCAGACGCAGATCCCAGTGCGCAAGATGCTCAAGGAAGTTATCCAGCATCAGGCGTTCTGGGGCGATGTAGAGCAGGCGGATCTGGCCGCTGCGGCAGCCCGCCATAATGCCCTGCTGCTCCTCCCGGCTCTGGGTGGAGTTGAGGCAGGCGGCCGCCACACCGTTGGCAAGCAGCTGGTCAACCTGGTCTTTCATCAGCGAAATCAGCGGCGATACCACCACCGTCAGACCGCTTTGTACCAGCGCCGGAATTTGATAGCAGAGGGATTTCCCGCCGCCGGTCGGCATGACCACCAGACAGTCGCGCCCAGCGAGCACGGTCTCAATGATGGTCTGCTGGCCCGGGCGGAACTGCTGGTAGCCGAAGGTATCCCGCAAAACCTGCCCTGCCCCCGACTCCAGATTCAATACTTCCGCCTGCGCCACGTTAACCCCATCTGCCTTCAAAAAAATGACTCTGCCTTAAAAAAGATCGTTAAGCATAACGCCCACGCCTACGCGTGTCTGGTTAAAGTTGTAATCAATTAATGATTCACCGTAACCGCTGTAAACCTGGGTATACAGACGCACGTGCCTGGTGACCGGATAGCTCAGACCCAGCTCGGCGCCGCCGTAGCCGGTATTCCAGTTGTACTGCCCTTTAGCACTCAGAATGGCCTCGCCCAGCTGGTAACCGAGCTTGAGCTGGTAGTAGCCCATGTACTTGGTGATATCCGGGTTATCGTCGGTGTCGCCCACCACAAACCATGGTTTTACCTCTACCAGCCAGTTAGCATTTTGCGCCATCAGGCGGCTATAGATGCGGTTCCAGCTGCGGGAGGTCGGATCGGAGCGGCCGTTAGAGTCGTGATTGTACCCGAACTCAACGTCGCGCAGCGTCCAGCCTGCCAGTTCATAGTCGGTAGCGAAGCCGAGGAACAGCTGCGGCTCGTAGTTGGTTTCACGAAACGGCGAAGATTCACCGCTGTTAGAGAGCTGCCACCAGGACTTCTGCGTATAGGACGCGCCCAGCACCGAGTTCGGCCCCATGATACCGCGCCAGAACGGGAATGCCAGGCTGAGCTGGAATTTTACCTCATCTTTGCGTGCGTTATCGGACCAGTTGTAGGTGCTGATGGCCTCTTTGTTGAGATCGCTGGTTACCGTATAGAGCAGATAGTTGGACTCATACGGATAGAGCGTAAAGGGGTTATCGTGCTCCTGTAACATATTCGCGATAATGCTGCCGCGTACGGCGGGTGCATCGTGTACAGCTTTAACCGTGGCTTCCTGCGCTAATGCTGTAAAAGGCAGTGCAATGGCTGACAAAAACCAGGGCAGATACGTCCGCATCGGTTTTGCTCTCCTGACCAAAATTGTTGAAATGAGTAATATTCAGACACCCATTTTACATCTTTCTATAAACGCTGCGCAGCTATCGTTTCCGAAAGTGGAAAACAACAATTAAGAAGCATAAAATCAACAACTCATTAACTACCGGACGCATAAAATAATGTCAGCCGTTCTTACCGCCGAAGAAGCGTTACAGCTGGTAGGCGAAATTTTTGTTTATCACATGCCGTTTAACCGCGCGCTGGGCCTGGAGCTGGATCGCTATGAAAAATCCTTTGCCCAGCTCAGCTTTAGCAACCAGCCGATGATGGTCGGTAACTGGGCGCAAAGTATTCTTCATGGCGGGGTCATTGCCTCTGCGCTGGACGTTGCGGCAGGACTGGTCTGCGTCGGCAGCACGCTCACCCGCCATGACACCATTGCAGAAGAGGAGCTGCGCACGCGCCTTGCAAAGATGGGTACCATCGATCTGCGCGTTGACTATCTGCGGCCTGGGCGGGGCAATCGCTTTACCGCCACCAGCAGCCTGCTGCGGGCGGGCAACAAGGTGGCCGTAGCCCGCGTTGAGCTGCATAACGAAGAGCAGCTCTATATCGCCAGCGCCACGGCGACCTACATGGTAGGTTGAGACAGTGAAATCGGTTAACATGCTGTTACTTTTTGATGACGGATTTGGATGTTCCGATGGATGCTAAGCAGACGCGGCAGGGTGTATTACTTGCTCTTGCCGCTTATTTTATTTGGGGTATCGCACCGGCGTACTTCAAGCTGATCGACTACGTTCCCGCCAATGAGATCCTGACCCACCGGGTTATCTGGTCGTTCTTTTTTATGGTGATACTGATTAGCGTGAGCCGTCAGTGGCCGCGGCTGAAAATCCTGCTGCAAACACCCAAAAAGATCCTGCTGCTGGCCCTGTCGGCGGTATTGGTGGGAGGTAACTGGCTGCTGTTTATCTGGGCGGTAAACAATCACCATATGCTGGAGGCCAGCCTCGGCTACTTTATTAACCCGCTGGTGAATATTGTGCTGGGTATGATCTTCCTCGGCGAGCGCTTCCGCCGTATGCAGTGGTTGGCGGTGATCCTTGCCGCCTGCGGCGTGCTGGTGCAGCTCTGGACCTTTGGCTCGCTGCCGATCATTGCCCTGGGGCTGGCGTTCAGCTTTGCCTTCTATGGCCTGGTACGCAAAAAGATCGCCGTCGACGCCCAGATGGGGATGCTGGTAGAGACCCTGTGGCTGCTGCCGGTCGCCGCCGTCTGGCTGTTCGGCATCGCTGACAGCCCTACCAGCCATATGGGCAGCAACCCGTGGTCGCTCAACGTGCTGCTGATGGCGGCAGGCGTAGTAACCACCATCCCGCTGCTCTGCTTTACCGGTGCGGCCACCCGTCTACGTCTCTCGACGCTCGGCTTTTTCCAGTATATCGGCCCAACGCTGATGTTCCTGCTGGCGGTCACCTTCTACGGTGAGATACCGGGGATGGACAAGATGGTGACCTTTGGTTTCATCTGGGTAGCGCTGGCCGTATTCGTGATGGATGCGCTCTACACCCAGCGCCGGATGCGTAAACTATAACCTCTCTTCCCCTCTTCATAGGGAGAGGGGAAATAGACGTCCGTCGTCATTGACGCCCTACCAAAGTTCGTAGTCTACAATTAACAAACACGTCTCATTTTAATACTATCCTTAATACCTTTCAGACAAAGCGTCATAATATGCTCTATAAACTATTCGTTCCTACTAATAGTGGTAGGATTTCACGCGGCCTCTATATTGCTGCCTTTTTAGTTATTAATATCCTCGCGCTATTTTTATATGCCGAGGTAGAGAACGCCCTGGTACTCATACTGGCAACGCTTTTTATCCAGTACCTCGTGATCAACATTAATTGCTGCCGACTGCGTGACAGCGGCTTCAAAAAAATAGTGTGGTATGTCTTACTGACTATTGTCGTATTTATCGTTGCTCTGTTAGCCGACATGAATGAAGAGTATGACGTGACGGGCAGCGGCTTTAGGATCTATGTGGCGTGGTATTTCATCTGCTTTATCGCGCTGATTCTGGCCCCCACTGAGGGAAAGGATCCTGCGCCACATAGCGATACTCACAGCAAGGAATAACAATATGAAACACGACTATATGAACGATCCTTCCATTAGTGACAAATGGAAATTCCGCTTCTCTTTTCTGGACAAAAACGGTGTGCCGGGCTTCTGGGGAAATACCCCTGAATGGAAAGCGGCTTATAAGAAGTTGACCTTTGGCCAGCGCCTGAAAGTGGCAATGAACTTTTATGCCCTCTTTTTCTCAGTCATCTATTTGCTGATTCTGGGCCTGTGGAAAAAAGCAGTCGTCGTGATCTTATTGCAAATTTTAGTCGGTTTTATTGTTTTCCTGACCGACTTTGGCTGGCTGGGATCGGTGGTGTCGTTATGGGTCGCCTTCCGAACCAACATTTGGTATTACCAGAAGGTTGTGCTTAAGCAGCAGGACTGGGGCCTGTAAGAGAATATCGGCGGTTCAGGTGAACCGCCATTCCCTTCAGAGCCAGTTGCGGCGTTTGAAGTAGAGATAGGGCGCCAGCCCGGCAAGCATCATAAAGACGATCGCGCCCGGATAGCCGAAGCTCCAGTGCAGCTCTGGCATAAACTCAAAGTTCATCCCGTAGCTGGACGCCACCAGCGTTGGCGGTAGGAACACCACCGATACCACCGAGAAGATCTTGATGATTCGGTTCTGCTCGATATTGATAAAGCCCATCGCCGCCTGCATCAGGAAGTTGACCTTCTGAAACAGGGATTCGTTATGCGGCAGCAGGGATTCGATATCGCGTAGGATCTCCCGAGCCTGCTCCAGCTGACTACCTGGCAGACGCGCCTTACGTACCAGGAAGTTAAGGGCACGTTGGGTATCCATCAGGCACAAACGCACCTTCCAGCCGATATCCTCCTGCTCCGCCAGCGCAGAGAGCGCTTCGTCATACTCATCGCCCTGCTGGCCTTCCATAATAACGCGGCTCAGCTTCTCCAGATCGCTGTAGATATTCTCGATCTCGTCCGCCAGCTGTTCGATTTTGGTCTCAAAGAGATCGAGCAGCAGCTCGTAGGCGTTACCGTCAACCATCGCCTGGCTGCGGGCGCGCATCCGGTAGAGGCGAAATGCCGGCAGCTCACGTTCGCGCAGGGTAAACAGACGACCGTCGCGAATGGTGAACGCGACCGTCGAGTTACCGGCGTGATCCTCTGCATCTTCAAAGAAAAAGAAGGAGTGGATATGCAGCCCGTCCTCATCCTCAAAGAAACGCGCGGAGGCTTCGATATCCTCCAGCTCAGGGCGCGTCGCAAGGCTCTGGCCAAGATCCGTCTGCACACGGTTACGTTCATCGTCATCCGGCTCGACCAGGTCCACCCATACGGCATCGATCAGGGTGGGTGTCTCTTCAACTTCGAGACGGGTCAGACGGTTATTTTCCAGTTGAAATGCGCTCAACATGACCGGGACTCCCAATACAAAAATTATCGGACAGTTCGGTGGGCACACAGAAACAAATTGGGTTTCAGACCATTAAACAGCCTGACTCAGCGCGACGGGAATTATTGCCGCTGACAACCACTAAGGCCATCAGCGCGAGGAGATAGCCTTAGGAGTTGTTCCTGAATGACAGGGAATTGAGCCAGCATCTACTGGGTGTGTCCAAGGCGAATGTCCTCTTAGCGTGATCGTGCGCGCATGTTACGCCAGCTAAAATATGGCGTCAACACGCAACGGAACGCTGAAGAGCAATAATTGGCCTTCAGCGTTTAAGGGTAGCAGAGTATTACAAAATAATGATATTTTTCTGAATCTTACACTTCTTCCAGCCGCGCGTAAGCGGCTACCAGCCATTTGATCCCCTGGCCCTGGAAGGCCACCTGCAGACGGCTATGCTCGCCGCTGCCCTCAAGGTTGACGATGGTGCCTTCGCCAAATTTCGGGTGACGCACCCGCTGGCCGAGCTTGTAGCCGGAGTCGTTCTGCGTCACCGGCGTCCCCATGCGCTGATGGTTCACCGGGCGGCTGATGCTGGCGCGCAGGCGCACCTCTTCCACGCAGTTTTCCGGTAGCTCGCCAATAAAGCGTGAGGGACGATGGTAAACCTCTTTACCATACAGACGGCGGGTTTCGGCATAGGTCAGCGTTAGCTTCTGCATGGCGCGGGTTACGCCCACGTAGGCCAGACGGCGCTCCTCCTCCAGCCTGCCACCCTCATCCAGCGACATCTGGCTGGGGAACATTCCCTCTTCCATGCCGACGATAAAGACCTGCGGGAACTCCAGGCCCTTCGCCGAGTGCAGGGTCATCAGCTGCACCGCATCCTGCCAGGTATCGGCCTGCCCCTCGCCCGCTTCCAGCGCCGCGTGGGAGAGAAACGCCTGCAGCGGCATCAGATCTTCGTCTTCGTCGTTGTAGCTAAACTGGCGCGTTGCCGTCACCAGCTCCTCTAAGTTTTCGATACGAGCCTGGCCCTTTTCGCCCTTCTCCTGCTCGTACATCATCCACAGGCCGGAATCTTTGATCACCCGGTCGGTCTGCACGTGCAGCGGCATATCGGCGGTCTCCTGGGCCAGGGCGTCGATAAGCTCAAGGAAACGCTGGAGCGCATTAGCCGCGCGTCCGGCCAGCGCCCGCTCCTGCAACAGCTCCCGGCTGGCCTGCCACAGGGTCAGCTGACGATCGCGCGACGCCTGACGCACCACGTCCAGGGTGCGATCGCCAATGCCGCGCGTCGGCGTATTCACCACGCGCTCAAAGGCCGCATCGTCGTTGCGATTGGCAATCAGGCGCAGGTAGGAGAGAGAATCTTTGATCTCCTGGCGTTCGAAGAAGCGCATGCCGCCATAGATCCGGTACGGCATGCTGACCTGGAGCAGCGCCTCTTCCAGCACGCGCGACTGGGCGTTGCTGCGGTAGAGGATCGCGCACTGCTCCAGCGCGCCGCCGCTCTCCTGCCAGGTCTTAATTCGGTTCACCACGAAGCGCGCTTCGTCGAGTTCGTTGAACGCGCAGTAGAGCGAAATCAGCTCGCCGTCGAGGCCATCGGTCCAGAGTTTTTTCCCGAGGCGACCGTTGTTGTTCTCAATCAGGGCGTTAGCCGCGCTGAGAATGTTGCTGGTCGAGCGGTAGTTCTGCTCCAGGCGGATAGTCTCTGCACCAGGGAAGTCGTTGAGGAAGCGCTGGATGTTTTCAACCTGCGCGCCGCGCCAGCCGTAGATAGACTGGTCGTCGTCGCCAACGATCATCACCTTGCCGGTATCCCCTGCCAGCAGGCGGATCCAGGCGTACTGAATGTTGTTGGTATCCTGGAACTCATCCACCAGGATATTGGTAAAGCGCTCGCGGTAGTGGTTGAGAATATGCGGCTTGTTGAGCCACAGCTCATGGGCACGCAGCAGCAGCTCGGCGAAGTCCACCAGCCCGGCGCGATCGCACGCCTCCTGATAGGCCTGATAGACCTTCTGCCAGGTCTGCTCCACTGGGTTTCCAAAGCTCTGAATATGGTGCGGGCGGATGCCTTCGTCTTTCTGGCCGTTGATGTACCACATCGCCTGCCGCGGTGGCCACTGCTTCTCGTCGAGGTTCATGGCCTTGATCAGACGACGCAGCAGGCGCAGCTGATCCTCGCTGTCGAGGATCTGAAAATCCTGCGGCAGGTTGGCGTCCAGATGGTGAGCGCGCAGCAAGCGGTGCGCCAGCCCGTGGAAGGTACCGACCCACATGCCGCCCTGGGTGGTGCCCATCAGCTGGCCGATACGGTGGCGCATCTCTGCCGCCGCTTTGTTGGTAAAGGTCACCGCCATAATCGAGTATGGCGAGCAGTTCTCTACGCTCAGCAGCCAGGCGATACGGTGAACCAGCACGCGCGTCTTACCGCTGCCTGCGCCCGCCAGCACCAGCATGTTGCTGCGCGACGCGGCCACGGCGTCACGCTGTTTGTCATTAAGGCTGTCGAGCAGGTAAGAAACGTCCATTGGCACCGCCGGGAGAGAGGGGCCGTACAGACCCCTGTTAATATATACAGATTATCTGGTGATTATATCAGCGAGGTCAGAGATGCCAACCGGGAAATTTCAACGTGGGGTAATAAGCGGCTGTCGGACGTGTGCATCAGATCGGCACTTTTCGGTTTGATCCAGCAGGCCTGCATTCCGCAGCGGATCGCCCCCGCCACGTCGGTGGTGAGGTCATCGCCCACGTGCAGGATCTCTCCCAGCGGCAGGGAGAGCTTCTCCGCCGCGCGATGGTACATATCCTGATGCGGCTTCGAACGCCCGTCCGGGCCAGCGCGCAGGACAAACTTAAAGTAGTCGCCAAGGCCAAACCGTTCCGGCTGCGCGTTGCCGTTGGTGATCGCCACCAGAGGCCACTTTTTGGCCAGCGCCGCCAGCGTATCGTGCGTCGCCTGCGGGACATCGATCCGGCTGCGCCAGATAGCAAAGTTTGCCATCGCCGCCGTGGCCCCCTCCTGCGCCTCTTCCGCGCTCAGGCCAGCGTCCAGCATGGCACGCTCTACCGCCCGCCGCCGCCACTCTGTGACGTCGTGGTGGATATCCGGATCGCTTTCACGCAGCGCCTGCCGCAGCCGATGGAAGTCGCTATTCTGCAGATGGTTAAGCGAGGGGTGATAGTTTTGCACAAAGGTCAGCGACTCGTGCTCGGTCCGCAGGATCACCTCACGGTTATCGTACAGGGTGTCATCAAGGTCAAAGGTCAGGGCCGAGATCTGACCCAGTGGACGATAAAAACGCATTATTTCCCCCGTTTGGCGCGTGGATGCGCCGCGTCGTACACCGAGGCAAGGTGTTGAAAATCAAGATGGGTATAGATTTGCGTGGTGGATAAGTTCGCGTGGCCCAGCAGCTCCTGCACGCCGCGCAGATCGCCGCTCGACTCCAGCATGTGGGTGGCAAAAGAGTGGCGCAGCTTATGCGGATGCACGTGACTGTTCAGCCCCTGCTTAATGCCCCACTCGGCAAACCGCTTCTGCACGTTGCGCGCCGAAATACGCTTACCGAGCTTGGACAGAAACAGCGCGTCTTCATCCGTACCAAACAGCCCGCGCAGATCCAGCCAGTGCTCAACCCAGATGACCGCGTTGCGGCCTATCGGCAGACGCCGCTCCTTGCTGCCTTTGCCCAGCACCCACACCTCACCGGTGTCGAGATCGAGATGGCGGATGTCCAGGTTTACCAGCTCAGAAAGGCGCAGGCCCGCGCCGTACATCACCTCCAGCATCGCGCGGTCGCGCACGGCCAGCGGATCGTTAAGATCGATATCCAGCAGACGATTAACGTCATCAACGTCAATATTTTTCGGCAGGTGGCGCGGCGCTTTCGGGGCAGATATCCCCTTCGCCGGGTTGGCCACCAGTTCGCCCTGGCTCACCAGCCAGTCAAAAAAGCTGCGCAGGGCCGAGAGCCGCAGCGCCAGGCTTGCTGGCCCCAGCCCCTGACGTCGGCTCTTCACCGCAAAGCTGCGCACCACGGCGGCATCACACTGCGGCCAGCTCTTGATGCTACTCTCATCCGCCAGCGTAATAATGGCAGCGAGCTGACGTTCATAGTTCAGCAGGGTGATCGGACTCAGCTGCCGCTCAACGCTCAGGTAGCGCAGAAAACGGGTCACCAGCGGCTGCAGCGGCGAGTCGATCATATGCGTTCAATCCAGCGCGCCAGCAGCTCCGGCAGCATGGCCGCCACCTCTTGCAGCAGCTGGGTGCCCTGATCCGGGTGGTAGTGGGTTACATCCCGGCTGCTGAAAATAATCACCCCGAGATCGCCGTCGTGGCCCATCATGGAGAGCGCCACGGAGCCGATAGCGCGCGCTTCAGGCAATAGCAGCAGCAGCTCAGGCCCGTTAAGCGGCCCCAGATAGTGGTTCTCATGGCCCAGGCGCTGAATACGCAGCGGCTCAAACGCCTGACGGCTCAGCGCCAGATGGGTAAAGTCAGAGGGCGCGCCGATGCGCCAGCGATCGGAGAACAGACGGATGCTGGCCCCTGCCAGACCCATCTCTTTTGCCCAGCGCTGGAAACGCACCAGCAGATCCTCAAGGCTGCTGGCCGAAGCCATCTGCCCCTGCAGACGCAGCAGGCAGGAGAAGAGATCTTCGTTACTGCTCGCCTGCTCCATCAGCAGGGTCATGTTCTCTTCCAGCAGGTTAATATGGTTGCGCGCGCGCACCATCTGCCACTCAACCAGCGATACCGCGCCGCGCACCGGGTGCGGGACCTCGATCATCTGGACCGCCTGGGCATTGCGGATAAAAAACTCAGGATTGCGCAGCAGGTAATCCACGACCTCACGATCGGTTAGTTCGGCCAGGGCCGCCTGCTGCTCTTCCTCAATGTGCTTCATAGATGAATAAATCCGTCGTAGACGTGTGTTGCCGGGCCGGTCATAAACAGCGGCTGGCCCGGACCCTTCCAGGCAATATCAAGACGGCCGCCTGGAAGCTCCACGCGTACCTCTTCTGCCAGTAAACCTTGCTGGATCCCTACGGCCACCGCCGCACAGGCGCCGCTGCCGCAGGCCTGGGTTTCCCCCGCGCCGCGTTCAAAGACGCGCAGGCGAATATGTTCGCGCTTCATGACCTGCATAAAGCCGATATTGGCGCGCTCCGGGAAGCGCTCGTGGCTCTCCAGCACCGGACCCAAGGTTTCAACCGGGGCGGTGTCGACACTCTCCACCTGAATCACGCAGTGCGGATTCCCCATCGAAACGACGCCGCACAGAATGGTCTGTTCAGCGACGCGCATGATATAGGTTTTCTCCGCTTTGTTCGCACGGAACGGCACGGCGGCGGGATCAAAATTGGGCTCGCCCATATTCACCCGTACCAGCTCATCTTCCGTGACGCTCAGCACCATGCGCCCGTTGGCGGTGCTGACGCGGATATCACGCTTGTTGGTCAGCCCCTTCAGCCGTACAAAACGGGCAAAGCAGCGCGCACCGTTGCCGCACTGCGACACTTCGCTGCCGTCGGCATTGTAGATCCGGTAGTGAAAGTCGAGATCCGGATCGTAAGGCGGCTCGACGATCAGCAGCTGATCGAAGCCGACGCCCAGATGGCGATCCGCCAGCCGGCGGATCAGCTCCGGCGAAAAGAAGACATTCTGCGTTACCGCGTCGACGACCATAAAGTCGTTGCCAAGGCCATGCATTTTAGAGAACTGCATCATTGACTCCATTGCACAGAAACAGAATGTTACCGTCAGTAAATCACCTGGGTTGGGCCATCAGCGGTACCGCGATCGTTGCGCGTCGGCGTGCCCGTCTGGGCCGGGTTATCCACTTTTTTGGTTGGCGGCGGAGCAGATTTGTCAGCGGGCGGAAAATAGAGAGGTCCCTTCAAACCGCAGCCCGTCAGGCTAAACAGGGTCAGAAGTACCGCCAGCGAACGAAAAACGTTTTTCATTATGGTTGCCTGTAAGTTCATGCTTTATGTTTTCTATCATCGCAGGAGAGGGCACAAAAGCAAGAGTTTGCACGCCGCCTGCAATGGGAATTATTTCGCGTTATACTGCCGCCATCACGATCAGAAGGAAAAAAAATGAACGACTCTGAGTTTCACCGCCTTGCCGATGGCCTGTGGCAGACCATTGAAGATCGCCTGGATAGCTGGGACGGCGACAGCGATATCGACTGCGAGATCAACGGTGGCGTGCTGACCCTGACCTTTGAAAACGGCAGCAAAATCATCATTAACCGTCAGGAGCCGCTGCACCAGGTGTGGCTGGCAACGAAACAGGGCGGCTACCACTTCGACCTGAAAGGCGACGCGTGGATCTGCGATCGCACCGGCGACGATTTTTGGGATTTGCTGGAGCAGGCGGCAACGCAGCAGGCCGGGGAGCCGGTGAGCTTCCGTTAATAACGGCTTCGCACCTTCGTAGGCCCGGTAAGCGCAGCGCCACCGGGCATTACCTCAGCGCACTGCTCTCAGGAAAAATAGTGCTGCAGCAGCGGCGCGTCGTTATTTGGACTGGCTGGCGGCACTACGCCAATCGCCTGGTTGCGGAACGGGATCACCTGTGCACGCCCCTCAACTTTTACAATCTGGTAGAACTGCGGCAGATTGAAGTTGATAAAGCTGGAGCCGTAGGTAAAGCGATCGTGGGATGAAGAGTAGAAGCGGCTTACGTCGCGCACCAGCTCCTCTTTACTGCCCTCACAGTGGTGATACACCTCTGCCCGGTTGCTCTCGTCCAGTATATAAATATTAAAGCCCGCCTCGTCACCCGACTCTTCAAAGAAGAACTGGATAATCCCTTCGCTGGCAAACCCATCCACCACCGGCGGTAGCTTGACCTGGTTGGTCTCTACCTGCACCGACAGGCCGTGCAGCTTGTTGTGGGAGATCGCGCCATAGAACTCAATGGCATTCTCCAACTTCTGTACCGAAACGTTCAGGCGCTCAAAGAAGAGTCCCCACGTCTGCCCGGCAACGCGCAGCGCTTTAAAGCGTCCGGTCTCCTGGCGGGTGCTGGAGAGGCGCAGTTCGATGCACTCTGACACCAGCTGCTGCACGCGGGTACGAATCAAACCGCGCAGGTGCTGGCTATAGCAGAACACCTCAACGCTATCCGGCGGCGCGGCGTCCTGATGCATCTTGCCCAGAATGGTCTTTAGCGCCTCGATCATCGCCTGCTCGCCGTTAAAGTGCAGGGTACGCACCTCATTCCACGAGTTGCGATACAGCAGATCGACGCTGCCCACCAGGCAGTTTTGCTGCTCGCCGAAGCTGAACACGTCCAGCTTGCGGAAGTCAAAATGAACCACCTGATTGCGGAACGCCGCCGTCGGGTCATACTCCAGATTAACAATGATCGCCAGATGACGAATTTCACACGGGCTGTAGAGCGCCTTCGGCGTCGGTGCAGGCAGACGCAGCGGGAAGTGGTGCGACACGTCGGCCACCATCTCCTGCAGCTTCGCCAGATCGACAATGCCGTTGCCCTTGATAAACAGATGCGTGCGCGACGTCAGCAGGCCGTTAAACCATGCCCACGCCACCAGCTTGTTCAGATAGCGGTTATACTCCAGCGGCTGCTGGCTGATAATCGAATCCATGCTCGGGGCGCGGTTATAGAGATACCAGCCGGAGCGGTTGGCGCGGCCCGGCGGCACATGAATAAAGGTCAGATTCGGCTCGGAGAGATCCGGCGAAATCTGCGGATTGACCAGCGTCACTTTCCCCGGCAGCGCTTCAAAGGCGGCATACAGCTTACGGGTCAACACGCCGATATCCTGCGGACTGGCGGAGACGCTAAGGTTATTACGGCGTGCAAAGCGGATCAGGTTACGATAGCTCTGCATCATGGCATCGAGCAGTTCGTTATGCGCTTCGCGCACCTGGCCAATTTTCCAGTTAGCGCGGTTATCGAGCATGGCGAGACGCGCTTCGTCCCAGCCCCACTCCTTCACCAGCGAGCTCACGACTTCGCGTCGCCAGCCTACGCAGGCGCGCTCGCGGCTCAGCTTTTCACACACTTTTAAGTAGAAACATCGACGCACCAGATCAAGGCGCGTGAAGTCTTCGATCGCCGTCAGATAGTGGGTAACCCGCTCCAGCATCATGCAGTAGTGATCGAGACCAAAGGAGACGATCTCCCCGTCGTGCAGCCGCTGTTTAATGTCTTTTGCCAGCAGGCGCGTGTTCGGGTACTCCCAGGAGTAGGCCTCCAGCAGCAGCGTTTTCAGCACCGCTTTATAGGGAGAGTCGATGCTTTTATAGAGCTGCCACAGGCTAGCACCGAAATACTCCTCCGCCGACAGCGAGCTCAAGCCGCCGAGATCCAGCCACTCGTTTGGCGTCAGCACGCCCTGGGCGTAAAGCGACATCACGTAGTCGTCGTAGTTAGCCTCTTCATCACCCGGAACCATATTCCACAGAATACGCTTCCCGGCCAGCCGCACGGCGGTGCGGTAGAACTCATCAAGCAGGAGGATGTGCTGGGTAGAGCCGCAGTCTTCCCCGCCGAGGCTGCCGCTTTCGTTATGGCGGAAGCGGTTTTCGTCGATCAGGAAGAAGCTTACCTCTACGCCGAGCGAGGCGGCCCAGCTCTCCAGCAGGCTGCATTTACGTTGTAATAGCTGGCGCTCATCGTTGTCGAGCCACGATTGATGACACACCCAGATGTCGAGATCGGAAGAGCTGCTCTGTCCGACTGACGAGGTGCTGCCCATGGTATAGAGGCCAGTGATTGGCAGCTCGCCCTTAGGCGACTCCTGCACCGGCAGGCCATGACTTAGCTCCAGCTCGTTAAGGTAGTGGAGCTGGTTTTCATCAGGCGTGTAGAGGCAGATGCCGCGGGGAACGCTACCTTCAAGGTAACCCGGCATCAGCGGATGATGGTAATGCAATAATGTAGGCAGCAGACTGTATACCTGCTGGAAAGCAGGTCCCATAGCGGCCAGCGCGCGATCGACACGCAGTTGGTTTATGGCATCCAGTCTCTGTTTCAGAGTCTCAATATAGAGGTACAAGACGTATCGCCTGATGTTTTAAACCTTTCCGTAGCGCCATGCTGACAGCAACGTCGGCAATCGCGGTCCGGTTCAGATTTTTAGTATTACAAAGATACCCGTCAACCTTTTTCGTCCTTATGATTATGTGAGGAGAGACGAAAAAATGGTCTAAAACGTGATCAATTTAACACCTTGCCGATTGACCGTAAAGAAAGATGCGCTACATACAAGTGTAGCATCGTTCGTTACGTGTAAATCTCAGAATACGGCCTCTTCGCCCTCTTGCGCAATCACCCGTGAAAACTGACACCCTAAGACAACAGTGTTAGGATGGTCGATGGACGACAATGACGGTAACAAGCATGCCAGACACTATTTTAAGAATCGCCACACGCCAAAGCCCCCTTGCGCTCTGGCAGGCACACTATGTTCAGCAGCGCCTGATGGCCTGCCATCCGGGACTCAAGGTTGAGCTAGTGCCGATGGTTACGCGTGGCGATGTGATCCTCGATACCCCCCTTGCGAAAGTCGGCGGCAAAGGGTTGTTCGTTAAAGAACTGGAGCTGGCCCTGATTGAGAACCGCGCCGATCTGGCCGTCCACTCCATGAAAGACGTACCGGTTGAGTTCCCGCAGGGGCTGGGCCTGGTCACCATCTGCGAGCGGGAAGATCCCCGCGATGCTTTCGTCTCTAACCACTATGCGAGCCTGGACGATCTGCCGGAGGGCAGCGTGGTTGGCACGTCAAGTTTACGCCGCCAGTGTCAGCTGGCGGAACGCCGCCCGGATCTGGAGATCCGTTCGCTGCGCGGCAACGTCGGCACCCGGCTGGGCAAGCTCGATAACGGCGACTACGACGCCATCATTCTTGCCGTGGCCGGACTCAAACGTCTCGACCTCGAATCGCGCATTCGCGTGGCGCTGCCGCCGGAGCTCTCTCTGCCCGCCGTGGGCCAGGGTGCGGTAGGTATTGAGTGCCGTCTGGACGATGAGCGTACCCGTGCGCTGCTGGCACCGCTTAACCATGATGATACTGCCCTGCGCGTCAAAGCCGAGCGGGCGATGAACATGCGGCTGGAGGGTGGCTGCCAGGTACCTATCGGCAGCTATGCTGAACTGGTCGCCGGTGAAATCTGGCTGCGGGCGCTGGTGGGTGCACCGGATGGCTCGGTGATGGTCCGGGGCGAACGCCGTGGCAAGCCGGAAGAGGCGGAGCAGCTGGGCGTCTCCCTCGCTGAAGAGCTGCTAGCTAATGGCGCGCGTGAGATCCTGGCCGAGGTCTATAACGGAGAAGCACCTGCATGAGTATCCTGGTCACCCGCCCCTCTCCCGCTGGGGAAGAATTAGTGAGCCGTCTGCGCGCACTGGGCAAGGTGGCCTGGAGCTTTCCGCTGATCGAATTTACCCCAGGCCGGGAGCTGGCTACGCTGCCTGACCGCCTTGCCGCATTTTCTGCTAACGACCTTATCTTTGTGCTGTCGCAGCATGCGGTGGCATTTGCCCACGCGCATCTCCAGCATTACGGCCTCTATTGGCCGCATGCGCCCCGCTATTTTGCCATTGGACGTACGACCGCCCTGGCACTTCATACCGTAAGCGGCATCAATGTACGCTATCCGTTGGATCGGGAAATTAGCGAAGTGTTGCTACAATTACCTGAATTACAAAATATTGCAGGTAAGCGTGCAATGCTGTTACGTGGCAACGGTGGACGCGAGCTGTTAGGCGATACGCTGGCGGCACGCGGCGCTGATGTTACATTTTGTGAATGTTATCAACGTAGTGCGAAGTATTATGACGGCGCGGAAGAGGCAATGCGCTGGCAGGCTCGCGGCGTCACTACCCTCGTGGTGACCAGCGGCGAGATGCTCCAGCAGCTTTTCTCATTGATTCCAGCCTGGTATCGCGAAAACTGGTTACTTCGCTGCCGTCTTTTGGTGGTAAGTGAACGTCTGGCGCACCTCGCCCGGGATCTGGGCTGGCAGGATATTCAGGTCGCTGATAACGCTGACAACGATGCGCTGCTGCGCGCATTACAATAACTCTCATAATGGGAAGCCATAATGACGGAACAAGAAAACACCTCTGCCGGGGTTGAAGAGACCAGGGAGGCCGTGGAGACCACGCCACAGCCAGAAAAAACTGAGAAGAAAGATCGCGCCATTAAGACCAGTCTCGCGCTGAGCGCGATTGCCATCGCCATTGCGCTGGCGGCGGGCGTAGGGCTTTATGGCTGGGTGAAACAGCAGACCTCAACGCAGTCCGCTAACAGCGACGCGCTGGTGAGCCAAATTACCGCCCTGCAAAAGGCGCAGGAGACGCAAAAAACGCAGTTTGAAGGCATTATCAAGCAGCAGAGCGAGGCCCTGGCCGCCGCAGAGCGCCAGCAGGCCGAGCAGAACAAGCAGCTTGATGAGCTATCACAGAAGGTCGCGACTATCTCTGGAACCGACGCCAAAACCTGGCTGCTGGCGCAGGCCGATTTCCTCGTGAAGCTGGCCGGGCGTAAGCTGTGGAGCGATGGCGATGTCACTACCGCTGCCGCACTGCTGAAAAGCGCCGACGCGAGCCTGGCGGATATGAACGATCCCAGCCTGATCGCCGCCCGCCGCGCCATCACCGATGACGTGGCTAGCCTCTCAGGCGTGGCACAGGTCGATTACGACGGCATCATCCTCAAGGTTAACCAGCTCTCCAACCAGATCGACAATCTGCGTCTGGCGGATAACAACGACGACGATGCGCCGATGGATAACGACAGCAGCGAGCTCTCCAGTTCGCTGAGCGAGTGGCGGGTAAACCTGCAAAAGAGCTGGCACAACTTTATGGACAGCTTCATTACCGTTCGCCGCCGCGATGAGACCGCTGTCCCCCTGCTCGCCCCGAACCAGGATATCTACCTGCGGGAGAACATCCGCTCTCGTCTGCTGGTTGCCGCGCAGGCCGTGCCGCGTCATCAGGAAGAGACCTACAAGCAGGCGTTGGATAACGTCTCAAGCTGGGTACGCGCTTACTACGACACCGATGATGCGAGCACCAAAGCGTTCCTTGAAGAGGTCGATAAGCTCAGCCAGCAGAATATCACCATGGAGCTGCCGGATTCGCTGCAGAGCCAGCCGATTCTGGAGAAGCTGATGCAGACGCGCGTGCGTAATCTGCTGGCACAGCCAGCGGCAGCGGCGAATGAAGCCCCGTCAGCTCCGGCGGTGACTGAAGCAGCGCCTGCCGCTGCGCCGCAGCAGGGGGAATAATTATGCTAAAAGTATTGCTTCTCTTTGCACTGCTGCTCGCCGGGATCGTTGTCGGGCCCATGGTCGCTGGCCATCAGGGCTACGTGCTGATCCAGACTGATACCTACAATATCGAAACCAGCGTGACGGGTTTGGTGATTATCCTGATCCTTGCCCTGGTGGTTCTGTTTGCCGTTGAGTGGCTGCTGCGCCGTATTTTCCATACCGGTGCGCGCACCCGCGGCTGGTTCACAGGCCGCAAACGCCGCCGCGCCCGCAAGCAGACCGAGCAGGCGCTGTTGAAGCTGGCTGAAGGTGATTATCAGCAGGTTGAAAAGCTGATGGCGAAGAATGCCGATCACGCCGAACAGCCGATGGTCAACTATCTGCTGGCCGCCGAGGCAGCCCAGCAGCGCGGCGATGAGGCCAGGGCGAATCAGCATCTGCAGCGCGCTACCGAGCTGGCTGGCCACGATCCTATTCCGGTTGAGATCACGCGTGTGCGTCTACAGCTGGCGCGTAACGAAAACCACGCGGCGCGCCACGGGGTTGATAACCTGCTGGAGATTACGCCTCGCCATCCGGAGGTGCTGCGTCTGGCCGAGCAGGCCTATATTCGTACCGGGGCCTGGAACTCGCTGCTGGACTGTCTCCCTTCCATGGCGAAAGCGGGCGTAGGTGACGAAGCACACCGCGAGGCGCTGGCCCAGCAGGCGTGGATCGGCATGATGGATCAGGCTCGCGCCGAAGGAGGCAGCGACGGCCTGAAGACCTGGTGGAAGCACCAGAGCCGCAAGACCCGTCATCAGGCTGCGCTCCAGGCGGCCATGGCCGAGCATCTGATTGAGTGTGACGATCATGATACCGCGCAGGAGATCCTGCTCGACGGGCTGAAGCGTCAGTATGACGATCGTCTGGTCCTGCTGATCCCGCGTCTGAAGACCAACAACCCGGAGCAGGTAGAGAAGGCGCTACGCCAGCAGATCAAAACCCAGGGCGATCGCCCGCTGCTGTGGAGTACGCTTGGTCAGTCGCTGATGAAGCACGGTGAGTGGAAAGAGGCGAGCCTGGCGTTCCGCGCCGCGCTGAAGCAGCGCCCGGATCCGTTTGATTATGCCTGGCTGGCCGATACCCTTGATCGTCTGCAGCAGCCGGAAGAAGCGGCCGCCATGCGCCGCGACGGCCTGATGCACACTCTGCAGAACAATCCCCCGCAGTAAACCCGCCATAAAAAAACGCCCGCTCTGAAACCAGAGCGGGCATTAAACAGGTCTGCGTGACAACAAATTTGGTGCTTCACTCAACGTTGTGTCCATGGTGTTTGATGAGGCCGGAGCGACATCTGTCTGTGGACGATAAGCACCATTAAACGGCTCTGCGTCATTCCTGAGTTTATGAGGCCTTGCGGCGAGCATAAGAGATGGAATGAGCATCTACAGGTATATTATTGCACAAGCCGTGCCACTTTTTCACTCCTAAAACTAGCAGCCTGTATTCATTTAGGAATTATGGAAGGCGTCACGAAATCGCGGTGAAAAGCAGGGTGAAGTGTGAGTAAACCAGCAAAAGTGTCGCCTTACAGCGACGGAGATAAGGCATAAATAATAATCTATTTTAAAACAAACGATTACATGTCGCTTATTGGCGACGTCTGTTCATTTGCTCTTTCGCTAAAAGCATATCGTCTACCCGCTGATTAATTTTCCTTCACCAGGCAGGCAAAGCGAATCACACTGGCCTGTTTGTCATTGCTAGTATGACTACAGCGGCAACCTCTCAGTCTTGAAGCACGCCGGGGTAGCAGGCTTTCACAGATGCTGCAATGAATGCGTCGCTTTACTCACCTCGTCTTTTGCTCTTTTTTTGACAATAGAGATAAATTTCCACGGCGGCAGCAATAATTATTGTTAACACGCTGCATAAAAACCAATAATCAGGAATGACAAAATAGTAAAACAAGAATAGCAGTACAACAATGGCAGTAATGCTTAAGTATGAAACCGTATCTTTAAGAAAACGCTGGAGAAAACTCTTCATTTAGCTTTCTTCTTTTTGATGAATGTTGTTAAGCAGCAGTAAAGCATAATTGCCCCGGAGGTTCTCATCCTCTGTGAAATTTAGGCAAAAAAAATCCCACTATAAAGCGGGGTTTCTAAATGTGGTCGGCGAGAGAGGATGACTCGCCACTCCGTGGCTCGCCCTGCGGGCCGTTGCTGAAGCAACGTTCCCTCACTTCGTTCGGGTCGAACCTCCTGCCCCGGAGGTTCTCATCCTCTGTGAAATTTAGGCGAAAAAAAACCCCGCTATAAAGCGGGGTTTCTAAATGTGGTCGGCGAGAGAGGATTCGAACCTCCGACCCACTGGTCCCAAACCAGTTGCGCTACCAAGCTGCGCTACTCGCCGATGTACTGCTTTTTGAATTTTTAGTTCAATTCATTTTAAGTCGTGGTGCGAGGGGGGGGACTCGAACCCCCACATCCAAAGGACACTAACACCTGAAGCTAGCGCGTCTACCAATTCCGCCACCTTCGCATTTCACAACTTTAAATAATGGGGTGGCTAATGGGATTCGAACCCACGACAACTGGAATCACAATCCAGGGCTCTACCAACTGAGCTATAGCCACCACTACAAATTCTTTTACGCGGTCCTGTTAATTTCACAGTCCACCGCAGCTCCAGCACCGGGTAAAATGGTGCGCCCGACAGGATTCGAACCTGAGACCTCTGCCTCCGGAGGGCAGCGCTCTATCCAGCTGAGCTACGGGCGCTTAGCGCCGTTGCGGGGCTGGATATTACGGACTTCCCCCCCCGCTGTCTAGTGCCTTTTTAAATAAAATGCGCGTTTGGTTACGCTTTGTGCGTTTTGTCGTTTATTTCTCCGCTTTTAGCGTTGCAGTATGCCGATTGAGACGTAAAACCTTGTAGACTAGCGATACCACAGCCAAAAAGATGATGCCGACAAACAGCGACATACGGGTGTCATCGTTAAAACCCATGCCAATTAATACACAGATCAGGAACGCCATCGTTAAATAGTTCGCCCACGGGAAGAGGACCGAACGGAACGGATGCGTGGCAATCCTGGCTTTGTGCGCCTCGCGGAAACGCAGCTGGCTAATCAGAATGACAAACCACGGCACCATCCCTGGCAATACGCTGGCGCTGTAGACGTAGACGAACACGCGCTGCGGATTAGGAATGATGTAGTTGAGGCAGGAGCCCACCAGCAGAATAGCAATCGAGATGGCAACGCCCACTACCGGTACACCGTGGCGCGATACCTTTGCCACCGCAGCAGGCAGCTGACGGTTTTTAGCCAGCGCATAGAGCATGCGTCCGCAGCTGTACATTCCGCTGTTGCAGCCCGAAAGCGCGGCGGTGAGGACCACAAAGTTGATGATCCCTGCCGCCGCGGTAATGCCGATTTTAGCGAAGGTCAGCACAAACGGGCTGCCGTTGCTGCCGATCTCATTCCACGGGAAGATGGTGACGATAACGAAAATCGCCCCTACGTAGAAGATCAGAATACGCCACAGCACCTTGCCTACCGCGCTACGCAGCGTGACCTGCGGGTTTTTTGCCTCACCGGCGGTAATGCCGATCAGCTCGACGCCCTGATACGAGGCGACAACGATACAGAGCGCGGTAAGGAAGCCCTTCCAGCCACCAGCAAAGAAGCCGCCGTGCTCGGTCAGGTTGCCAAAGCCAATGGCCTGCCCGCCGTTGCCGAAGCCATAGAAGATCACGCCGAGGCCGACGATAATCATCACCACGATGGTGGTGACTTTGATCATCGCAAACCAGAACTCAATCTCACCGTACAGGCGCACCGCAGCCAGATTAGCGAGCGCCACCAGCCCAACGGCTATCAGGGCCGGTATCCACTGCGCCATCTCCGGGAACCAGAACTGGACGTAGACGCCAATCGCGGTGATCTCAGAGATGCCCACCGCCATCCACATAAACCAGTATGACCAGGCCGTGAGATAGCCAAAGAACGGGCTCATATAGCGGTGCGCATAGACGGCGAACGAACCGGCTACCGGCTCAAGGAAGAGCATTTCGCCCATCGAGCGCATGATGAAGAAAACAAAAAGCCCGGCCACAATATAGGCCAGTAATACTGACGGCCCTGCCCATTTCAGGGTGCTTGCCGCCCCCATAAACAGGCCAACGCCTATTGTACCGCCCAGGGCGATAAGTTCGATATGTCGTGCTTCCAGCCCACGCTGAAGCTCCGGTTTACTCTCGGCCATAAATCCTCTGTCGTGTTTACTACTGTCCCGACGCTGCGGGTTATCGTTATGAGTGCAATCTCAGCGCATTGCGGCCGCGGATTGATGCAACAGCACCGCGACGCCGCATTGAGCGAGCGAATGGTTTCTTAATTTCGCTGAAATGGCAAACGATGCATAAGAAAAATCAATAGAAAGCACAATAAAGCAGCAAACAGAGGCAGGCACGGCGCAGCAGGATCGCTGCGCCGTCACAGGATTAGAGCTGGCCGCGATAGTGCCAGGCGAGGTAGCGCAGCAGTCGCAGCTGGCGTGTGATGCGGCTGGGCTGTGACAGCAGGCGATAGAGCCACTCCAGGCCCATCCGCTGCCACACCTTTGGCGCACGCTTAACGTGACCAGTAAAAACGTCATAGGTGCCGCCGACGCCCATATAGAGCGCGTGCGGATAAACTTCCCGACAGTCGCGCATCAGCAGCTCCTGGCGCGGGGAGCCCATCGCCACGGTGACAATCTTTGCCCCGCTGTCGCGGACGCGCTCAAACAGCGCCTGGCGCTGCTCGGGCTGGAAGTAGCCATCCTGGCCGCCGACAATGTTCACCTGCCAGCGGTCGCGCAGCTGCTGTTGCGTCTGAGCCAGCACGCCAGGCTTGCCGCCGATCAGGAAAACCGGCGTCCCCTCTTTCCCGGCGCGCTCCATGAGCGCTTCCCAGAGATCGGCCCCCGCTACCCGCTCAACCACCGCCTGCGGGTACTTTTTGCGCATTGAGCGCACCACGCTGATCCCGTCCGCATATTTAAACTCGGCCGCCTCGATCAGCGCCCGGACCTGGGCGTCATCCTCAAGGGTCAGCATCTTCTCGGCGTTAATCGCCACCAGCGTGCCCTGCTTAAGCTCGCCATCGGCAAAGAGGAAATCCAGCGCGTGGGCCATGTTACGCCAGCCAATCAGCTTCAGGCCGCGCAGGGTATAGGTTGGCGCAGTAGTGGTGTCCGTCATGATGATATCCTTGTCAGGCTTGCGAGAGCGGGTGCGGTAATCGCCCGGCACGTTTGTGGATCAGCCCCGCGCTATCGAATAGCCAGTAGAGCAGCTTCGCCATCAGCAGGCAGGCACCAAAGACCACGAGGAAGAAGACGACGCGAGAAACAAAGGCATCCAGCCCCTCGCGCGCCAGCACGATCATATTGAAGATGGCACCAAAACAGAAGCTGTGCAAAATCGCCGCCTTATAGCGGTTACTCTCCCGGTTGCCCAGCTCATAAAGCCAGTCAAACCACTTAATGATCAGTCCAACCACGACCGCACCCAGCGGAATAAACCAGACGCCGCCCATTACCACCAGGGATCCGATCAGCGTCGGCGAGATCGCCAGCCCGGAGTGGTTGTTCAGCACTTCCCAGGTAAAGTAGTTCGCCGTGTTTAGCACAATGCCCGGCCTGTCCGGCCACAGCCAGGTAGGAATAAAGACGTAGAAGTCGCGCACGATAGGCGCAAGCCCCTGGAAGTCGATCTTGTCGTAGTTTTGCAGCAGAAGAGAGAGGTTCTCCCACGGCGAGAAGGTGTCACGGGTGAGATAGAGGAAGGTGTAAAACGCTTCGTCACCGCTGACCTGCAATCCGTAACGCTTCAGCGCCAGCCAGAACATCCCGACGATGCCCAGCACCCCTGCCGCCGCCAGCATCCACAGCGAGATCCAGCCGCGAATAATGCCGATAAACAGGAAAATGGCGAAGGCGATGATGATATTGGCCCGCGTGCCACCCACAATCATGTAGGTCAGCAGGCCAAAGGCAACGGTGCTCACCAGGAAGAAGATCCAACCTCGGCCATCCTGGCGCAGGAAATAGACCACCAGCATGGCGGGAATAAAGAAGTAGAAGAAGCGCTTAAGCGCCACGCCGGAGACTTCACTCGAAAAGATTTGGCTATAGGAGTGCAGCCGGAACAGCAGGAAGCCGTTATGCATAAAGAAGATGCTGACGCTCACTAACGCGATAAGCATCAGCATCACCCACGCCAGATGCGTTTCCACGCGGTTCATGGTGAACAGGGGACGGCGCGGCATGACTGCGGATGAGGGCCGCAGGCGCGTTTTATAGGTGACGTAGTAGATGGCGTAAAAGCAGACCGCGGCCAGCAGGGACTGCATCATCACCTCAGGCGGTGCAACCCCGACGTTGAAGCGAAAGACCAGGATGCTGGTGAGGGGAAAGCCAAAGAAAAACGTCAGCAAAAACAGCAGCGAAAAGAAGACGTTAAAGTTAAAACGTACGCGACGGAATTCAAACCAAGTCAGCGTGGCGATAAACAGCGATGCCAGTAGCCAGATGGCCAACAGACCCGAGAACGCAAGCTGGCTCATTGCGCACCTCCTGCAGCAATACGTAACGCCTCGTGCCAGGGCGTAAGGTAGTTAGGGCTAAAGAAGGTGATAGCGTTTTTATCCACCGCCGCCAGCTGCCGTTGGGCCTCGCGGACGACCGCCTCATCGAGCCTGTCGCCGGTAAACAGCACCGGAATGTGCTGCTCAACCATATCCTGCCAGAAGGGATTCTCCCGGTTTAACACGCAGGGGACGCCTGCCTGGATCAGCAGACAGAGCGTGCCGATCCCCTGCTGGCGGGCAAAGATAAAGTAGCCCAGATCGCACCGGCGCAGCAGCGCCAGGTAGTCGTCAAATTCTAGCTTATCGGCAAGGATGCGCAGGTTCTCCGCGCTAAACAGCGCCAGACCGGCCTGGCGTACCTCGTCAATATATGCTTCGTTGTTGGCCGGGTAGCCCATCGGCACGATGACGTTAACCGTATCACCGAACTGCTGATGAACCGCCTTCAGGGCGGCAATATGCTCATTGCTGCGATCCCCGGAGTTGCCGACCAGCACCGTCAGCGTGCCCTCGCGCTGCGTCTCCTGCGCCATCGTGTTGAGCGTGGGATCCATTCGCGTCGGGAAGTAGAGCAGTTCGCCGCGGACCTGCGGATGGCGGCGGGCAAAAAAGTGCAGATCGCCACGGGTGGCAAAGATGCAGCCGACGCGCCGCTGGGCGAGACGCCGCAGCGGATAGAAAAGACGAAACTTCAGGCTTTGGGAAACCTCGTAGAGATCGGCTCCCCAGGCGTGCCAGTTAAACTGCTGAGGCTTAATGGCACCGCGGAGGAGGGCCAGCCAAAGGTCGGTATTGAACTGGCCGTGAAAGAAGAAGCGCTGCTGGCGATCGGCTTTGGCAAGGCTAATCACCGCCTGGGCCAGCGCTTTCTTATTGTTAAAGAAGCGCAGCGTAAGCGCCGGGAACTGCGCGCGCCAGCGCTCGTCGCCGCCGCAGATCATAAATTCGCGAGCGTGCTCGCCCGTTGCCGCAAGGCTGTCGTTGAAAAAACGCAGCACGGTCAGGTTATGGTGTGGGATATCGGATCCCAAAACGTGAATCAGTGTAGTCATACCCTTTTACGCCAGAGTAGAAATACGCCACAACAGGTGGCGAAATAAACGATATAGGTAGCCATGTAGGCCTGTGACGCACCTAACGCACCGTGCGCCGGAATGAGCCAGCGGGAAAAAGCTGTCAGCAGCGTAAACTGGCTCACTTCCGCCAGGATATAGAAGCTTAACGAGGCCCGGGCAATCACCAGATAGCCAAAAACGTATGCGCCGACTTTCAGGACGTCGCCAACCAGCTGCCAGGCAAAGAGATCGCGCATGGCGATAAACTTCTCTGAAAACAGCAGCCAGATTGCAAAATCACGCAGCAGCCAGACGGTAAAACTTGCCGCCGCCACCGCAGGCAGGACAAACCGCAGCGACTTGACGATCTCGCGGCTTATGGCCTGCTTCTCCGTCAGCCGCGAGAGCGTAGGCAGTAGATAGACGCTGAACGAGGCGGTGATAAATTGCAGATAGGCATCGGAGATGCTGCTCACCCCCTGCCAGATCCCGACCTCATCCCAGCCGTAGTGCGTCGCCAGCAGGTTTCGCATCATCACGTAGGCGACGGGCAGGGTCACGGAGGTGATCAGCGCCATCAGGGTAAACTTGCCCAGCTGTCCGGCCAGCGCACCGCTCCACCGTGGCTTAAGATAGCCTAACGGCACGGTTTTACGACGGATAAACAGCAGCAGCGCCGGGACGACGACCAGCGCCGGAACCAGCGCCAGGCCCAGCAGCGCGCCCTGGTAGCCGCCCAACCGGTAGCAGGCGTAGTAGGCAATGACCCCGATAATGCTGCCGCTAATCAGCGACAGCGCATTCCCGGCTGCGTCGCGAAAACCCTTCATAACTGCCAGCAGGAAGTTGGCCCACGCGATGCCCATCTGCACCAGCGCCACCAGCCTTACCAGCCCCTGAAAATGGGTGTGACCAAACAGCCCCTGACTGATGGGCGCGGCGGCCAGCAGAAAAACGATAGCCAACAGCGTCGAGAACCCCAGCACCATGGCGGATGAGGTGCCTACGACGGCGCGCAGCTGCGTCGGATCGTCGTGGTGCTGGGCAACAAATTTGGTGACGCCGTTAAAGATGCCGGCCCCGGCCAGCACGCCCAGCACCGTCACCAGCTGACGGAAGTTACCCGCCTGCCCTACGCCCGAAGGACCAAAGGAGACCGCCAGCAGCTTAACCACCAGCAGTCCCGCGCCGATTTTGACCAGCGTGCTTGCCGCGGTCCACAGTGAAGCTTTTGCCAGCGACATCTTAGTTGAAGTAGCTCAGCAGCGTATTGATCACCGTGCGCTGGTTAACGAGAGAGAGATTGTAGAACAGCGGCAGGCGGAGCAAGCGCTCGCTCTCTTTCGTGGTATGGATATCTTCGCTAAAGAATTCACCAAAGCGCTCGCCAGCCGGGCTGGAGTGCAGCGGGATATAGTGGAACACCGCCAGGATCTCCGCCTCCTTGAGGAAAGCGATAAGCTTGCTGCGATCTTCATCGTCACGCAGCTTGATATAAAACATATGCGCGTTGTGTTCGCATTCGGCCGGAATCGACGGCAGCTCAATACGCCCGGCACGGGCCAGCGGCGTCAGGGCATCAAAATAGGTTTGCCATAGCGCGAGACGCTGCTGGTTGATACGATCCGCCGCTTCCAGCTGCGCCCACAGATAGGCCGCCTGCAGATCCGACATCAGGTAGCTGGAGCCAATATCGCGCCAGGTGTATTTATCAACCTGACCGCGGAAGAACTGGCTGCGGTTGGTGCCCTTCTCGCGAATAACCTCAGCGCGTTCAACCAGCGCACGGTCGTTGATCAGCGTCGCACCGCCTTCGCCACCGGCGGTATAGTTTTTGGTTTCATGGAAGCTAAAGCAGCCGATATGGCCGATGGTCCCGAGCGCACGCCCTTTGTAGGTCGACATCACCCCCTGCGCGGCATCCTCTACCACATACAGGTTATGATGTTTTGCGATAGCCATAATGGTGTCCATCTCACAGGCCACGCCCGCATAGTGGACCGGCACGATGGCGCGCGTGTTCTCGGTGATCGCCGCCTCGATAAGGCGTTCATCAATGTTCATGGTGTCCGGACGGACATCAACAAAGACGATCTTCGCTCCGCGCAGCACAAAGGCATTGGCGGTGGAGACGAAGGTGTAGCTGGGCATGATCACTTCATCGCCGGGCTGGATATCCAGCAGCAGCGCCGCCATCTCCAGCGAGGCGGTACAGGAGGGGGTCAACAGCACTTTGGCGCTGCCGAAACGCTGCTCCATCCACTGCTGGCAGCGGCGCGTGTAGCCGCCGTCGCCGCACAGCTTGCCGCTGCCCATCGCCGACTGCATGTAATCGAGTTCTGTACCCACAACCGGGGGCGCGTTAAAAGGGATCATAGAGTCACCTGTATAGCCAGTAGGCGGTGCTTTCCACGTTGGCACCGCTCTGAATGTAACGTTTAAGCGCCGCGGTATTCCCTACCTGGGTCGCGACGCGCAGAACCGAAAGCTGACGACGTTGCGCCCAGAGGAGCGCCGCCTGCATCAGGGCCTCCCCCGCACCGCGTCCGGCCAGCAGACCGATACGCGCCTCGCTGTCGTTCAGCTGGCGCAGCGAAACAAAGGCGCGGATCTCGCCGCTGGCGGCGCGCAGGACCAGGCACTCGTGGTCGAATGCGCCATTAACGGCGTTCTCAATCCACTGGGCATAGAAGCGTCCGCTGGCGTCTGCAGGATACCAGGGGGTACGAAACCGGCTCTGCGCGAAGGCGGTGGCCGCCAGCTGGCGCAGCGGGGCGATATCCGTCGCGGTCGCCACCTGCGCGCCGGGGTCGGTTATCGTTGCCGGTATGGCCAGGGCCAGATCCACCTCGCCCTCTACCAGCTGGAAACCCAGCCGCTGGAGCGCATCCAGCCGTGCGGTATCCGTCGCCGGGACCTTGACCTGCACCCGCTGCCACGCGGCCAACTGCGCCTCGCTCAGCGGTGCGGCATCGTCATTCAGCCGCACGATGGCGCTGGAGATCCCAAAGAACTGGTTCTCCCAGGTTAATGCTTCAACCGTACCGCGTACCGTCATGTTGCCGCCTTAGCGCCAGACGCCTTTGGTATCAATAATGTATTGCTGGGTAACATGCTCACCGGCAATGGCTTTGAACTCGCGATGATCCACCAGCATTACCAGCACATCCGCGTCGGCCAACGCCGCATCCAGGCTGACCAGCTGGCAGCTGTCTGCCAACTTCTTCGGCAGCTGATGAATGTTAGGCTCCACCACCAGCGTCTCACCGCTGTGCCACTGGGCAATGCTGTGGGCAATCTCCATCGCCGGGCTTTCCCGCAGATCGTCGATATTGGGCTTAAAGGCGAGACCAAAGCAGGCAATTTTGATTTCGCTGGCCCGCTTGTCGTTAGCCGTGAGGCAGTCTGCCACCGTCGCTTTAACTTGATTAAGCACCCAGTGCGGTTTGCTATCGTTAACTTCACGGGCGGTACGGATCAGCCGCGCCTGCTGCGGGTTTTGCGCCACGATAAACCACGGGTCGACCGCGATACAGTGGCCGCCTACGCCCGGACCCGGCTGTAAGATATTGACGCGCGGGTGGCGGTTAGCGAGGCGGATCAGCTCCCAGACGTTGATGCCCTGGTCGGCACAGATCAGCGACAGCTCGTTAGCAAAAGCGATATTCACGTCGCGGAAGCTGTTCTCGGTCAGCTTGCACATCTCAGCGGTGCGGGCGTTAGTGACCACACACTCGCCTTCAAGGAAGATCTTATACAGCTCGCTGGCGCGGGCAGAGCACACTGGCGTCATGCCGCCAATGACCCGATCGTTTTTAATCAGCTCAACCATCACCTGGCCTGGCAGCACGCGCTCCGGGCAGTAGGCAACGTTGATATCCGCCTGCTCGCCAGCCTGCTGAGGGAAGGTGAGATCCGGGCGCAGATCCGCCAGCCACTGTGCCATCTGCTCGGTCGCGCCCACCGGCGACGTCGACTCAAGGATCACCAGCGCGCCTTTTTTCAGGACCGGGGCGAGTGATTTTGCTGCCGCCTCAACATAGGCCATGTCCGGCTCGTGATCGCCTTTGAACGGCGTTGGCACGGCAATCAGGTAAGCATCAGCCTCGACCGGCGTGGTGCTGGCGTGCAGATACCCGCCCTCGACCGCGGCTTTCACGACGCGATCCAGCTCGGGTTCAACGATATGAATCTGCCCGCGATTGATGGTATCCACCGCATGCTGATTGATATCAACGCCGACGACGCGCTTCTGCCGTGAAGCAAAGGCCGCTGCGGTAGGCAATCCAATGTAGCCCAGGCCAATAACAGAGATGGTTGCAAAACTCATAGCGTTACCCGATTATTTTTAAGTGCGTGCAGAATACGTTCGCAGGCTTGTCCGTCACCGTAAGGGTTGTGTGCCCGGCTCATCGCCTGCCAGGCGTCATTGTCCCGCAGCAGGTGCGTGACTTCCTCAACGATACGCTGGCGATCGGTGCCCACCAGCCTTACCGTTCCGGCTTCGATGGCCTCCGGTCGCTCGGTGGTTTCCCGCATCACCAGCACCGGCTTGCCTAACGACGGTGCCTCTTCCTGAATACCGCCTGAATCCGTCAGGATCAGCCAGGCATGGGTCATCAGCCAGAGGAACGGCAGGTAGTCCTGCGGCTCAATTAAGATAATGTTTTTAACGTGTCCAAGGATGCGGTTCACCGGCTCGCTGACGTTGGGGTTCAGGTGTACCGGATAGACGATCTGCACATCCTGATGTTTAGCCGCAATGTCGACCAGCGCATGACAGATCTGCTCAAAGCCCTGGCCAAAGCTTTCGCGACGGTGGCCGGTGACCAGCACCAGCTTTTTAGATTCATCCAGGAATGGATATCGTGCTGCCAGTTCGCTGTGCAGGTTGTCGTTATTCAGTACCGTGTCACGCACCCAGAACAGCGCATCGATCACCGTATTGCCGGTGACAAAGATCTGCTTGTCCGGAATATTTTCACGCAGCAGGTTCTGTCGGGCGTTCTGCGTCGGCGAGAAGTGATACATCGCCAGATGGCCCGTCAGCGTGCGGTTAGCCTCCTCCGGCCAGGGCGAGGAGAGATCGCCCGTGCGCAGCCCGGCCTCGACGTGCCCAACGGGAATACGTTGGTAAAAGGCCGCCAGGCTGGCGGCAATCGTCGTTGTGGTATCACCGTGGACCAGCACGACGTCAGGCTTAAATGATTCGAGGATCGGCTTTAGCCCTTCGAGAATGCGGCAGGTTATTTCCGTCAGCCCCTGACCCGGCTGCATAATATCCAGGTCATAATCCGGAACAATGGAAAACAGGTTCAATACCTGGTCAAGCATCTCCCTGTGCTGCGCGGTCACGCAGACTTTGGCTTCAAAATAAGGGTCCTTTGCCAGCGCATGTACCAGAGGTGCCATCTTGATGGCTTCTGGTCGTGTGCCAAATACGGTAAGTACTTTCACAACGATTCTCTTCGATTAGATGATGAAGGCCCAGTGGCCTTCATATCAGGCAGCGCTTACAGTGAACGACGGCGCGTTAACGCAACACCAGCACCTATCAACGCCCCTACCATTCCCCACATAATCATCAGGAAGGCACGGCGCGGGCTATCGCGTTTTACCGGCTCTTCTGGCGTCCGCAAATAACGATATGTCTGAAAACGGGGATCGAGCGTGGGGCCAACGTTGAGGGTGTTCAGCATGGCTCGATTTTGATCATAGTCCAGATCGAACTCGGGCCCCACTGCCTGCAGATTTTCCAGCCGCGCCTGCAGCATCGGACGCCCTAACAGGAACATCTCCGAGTCGGGAAGCTCGTCAGGCGGAACCTCCGTCTCAGTGCGGGAGATATTGTGCTGCTCGGCCACTTTTAACGCCTGCTCAACGCTGTGCGCCCGACGTTTAAAGATGGCATTCGCGACCTCTTCCTGACGTTTCACCTGGGCTTTCATCTGGATAGTGCGGGCCGCCCATGCGCCTTTCAGCTCATCGTTAAGATGGCTGGCCGCGCGCTGGCTGGCGAAAGCAATATACTGGCGCAGCAGGTTATTGGAGTCAGGCGCGGTCTCCGCCGTCAGCTTGACGCTGTCGCTGAGGTTACGCTGCGCGTCGGCGGGGGTGTACTGAATATTGTTAATAAGCTCATCCAGCAGCGCGGCATCCGCCTTGCTGTTGCCCACCATCCGCTGCTTGTAGTAGTCAGTTTGCAGCCAAAAGTCACGGCGCGTATCCCATGATGCCATCTGCATAATGAACTCTTTATACGCTTCGTCCATGACCGAGGGCTGATCGACCGGTGCCAGGTTAGCTTTGACATCAAGATTGCGCAAAAACTGCTGCTGGGAGTAGAACCCGCCCAGCATGTTTACCGTGGGACGATCGGTGATGGCCGTTGCGCCCCACTCCTGCCTGGCGAAGAAGGTGTAGGCCAGCGCGATAAGCGCGAAGGCCAGCGCCACGCCGACAATCCACAATTTCCCCGCCCATAAAGTACGAAACAAACCGCGAATATCCAGTTCATTTTCCATACTTCCTGTATGTTTTCCCGACAATGGTTGAGTCATCGCTATCCCAGAATTACTTGGTTAGAGTTGGTTTATGTCCACTATTACGACGCATCTTACGTTTGACGCGTTTGATAAAGCGCGCCACTTTCCATGCCCGTTTAATGCACCAGCCGTACAGGAAGAAAGCTAGCACGAACAGTGCCAACATCACCCATTCGGGAATAAAATGCAGATATTCTGTGACGACGCCTACCGCGGCCAGCAGAGCTGCGGCCAGCGTAATCAGCACAAAGGCCTGGCGTGAGGTAAACCCGGCACGCATGATCAGATGATGGATATGCTGACGGTCTGGCGAGAAAGGACTCATCCCTTTGCGCAGGCGGCGGTACATGATAGCAACCATGTCCATCAGCGGAATGGCGATGATCCACAGTGCCGTCACCGGACTAATCGGATGCGTCTGGCCCTGGGTCGTTTCCAGCAGGATCCAAATCACCGTAAAGCCAATCAGCGTACTGCCCGCATCGCCCATAAAGACCTTATAGCGGCGGCCGAGGATACCAAGATTAAGCAGGATATAGGGGAGAATGGCGGCAATCATGGCAAAACACCACATCGCCAGGCTCAGCTGACCGTCAAACCACAAAATGATGCCGATAGCGGCGAAGGAGACGCAGGAGAGCCCGCCCAGCAGGCCATCAATACCGTCAACCATATTAAAGGCGTTGATGGCGGCCCAGACGGCAAACAGCGTCAGGAAGAAGCCGAACGGCCCAAGAACCATCTCCCAGGTGCCAAAAATGTAACCGAGACTGCTGAGATAGAGTTTACCCACTGCCATCATGACGATAGCAATAAGCGCCTGAACGGTGGCACGTATCTTTACGCTGATATCAAAGCGATCGTCCAGCGCCCCGATGAAGACCAGTACGCCAGCACACATCAGATAGAGCGCAGCATGCGGAATATAGTAGTCAGCAATAGCAAACGTATAGCAGATCCCCGCATAGACAGAAATACCGCCTACTAACGGGATCAATCCCTGATGACGTTTACGAAAGTTTGGTTTATCGACCAACCCTACCTTTTTTGCCACCTTGCGGGCAAAAAAGAGAAAGATAAACGTGAGTAAAAAAATACTGAATAACTCAGTAACCGCAGTGAGTAAATTCACAATGCATGCTCTCAGCAAATGTTGATCCCGGAAGTATAACGACGATGCCCCCTCTCCAAAAGAGATAAAGCAGGTCACATGCGGGCTCTATTGTATATTTTTCATTCAATTAGAACATAATCAGCTTGAATGCTTTGCATTACCACTACCAGCCATGGCCGACAGCGGATCCCCTGGCTATAGCCTATATTCCATAAATAAAAAACGCCACGTAAAAACGTGGCGTTTACAGGCTTTATTTAAGTTACGAGCGCTTCATCATATCGAAGAAGTCGTCGTTGGTTTTCGTCATCGCCAGTTTATTGATGAGGAACTCCATCGCGTCGATCTCACCCATCGGGTGAATGATTTTGCGCAGGATCCACATTTTCTGCAGCTCTTCCTGAGTGGTGAGCAGCTCTTCTTTACGCGTACCGGAGCGGTTGTAGTCGATAGCCGGGAAGACACGTTTCTCAGCGATTTTACGCGCGAGATGCAGCTCCATGTTGCCGGTACCTTTAAACTCTTCGTAGATAACTTCATCCATTTTAGAGCCGGTATCCACCAGCGCGGTGGCGATGATGGTCAGGCTACCGCCCTCTTCCACGTTACGCGCAGCACCGAAGAAGCGTTTCGGACGGTGCAGGGCGTTGGCATCCACACCACCGGTCAGTACCTTGCCAGAGGCCGGTACGACGGTGTTATAAGCACGCGCCAGACGGGTGATGGAGTCGAGCAGAATGATAACGTCTTTTTTATGCTCAACCAGACGCTTCGCTTTCTCGATCACCATCTCGGCAACCTGAACGTGGCGAGACGCGGGCTCATCAAAGGTAGACGCAACCACTTCGCCTTTAACCAGACGCTGCATCTCGGTCACTTCTTCCGGACGTTCGTCGATCAGCAGCACCATCAGGACACAGTCCGGGTGGTTGTAGGCAATGCTCTGGGCGATGTTCTGCAGCAGCATGGTCTTACCCGCTTTCGGCGGTGCAACGATCAGGCCACGCTGGCCGCGGCCAATCGGCGATGCCAGGTCCAGAACACGGGCGGTTAAATCTTCCGTTGAACCGTTACCGCGCTCCATACGCAGACGCGAGTTGGCGTGCAGCGGGGTTAAGTTTTCAAACAGGATCTTATTGCGCGAGTTTTCCGGTTTGTCGTAGTTAACCTCATTAACCTTCAACAGCGCAAAGTAACGTTCACCCTCTTTCGGAGGACGAATCTTACCTGAAATGGTGTCACCAGTGCGGAGGTTGAAACGGCGGATTTGGCTAGGGGATACGTAGATGTCATCAGGACCGGCGAGGTAGGAGCTGTCTGCGGAGCGGAGGAAACCAAATCCGTCCTGCAATATCTCTAACACACCGTCGCCAAAGATATCTTCGCCACTCTTAGCATGCTGCTTCAGGATGGCAAAAATGATGTCCTGCTTGCGCATACGAGCCTGGTTTTCCAGACCCATATTTTCGCCGAGAGTAATCAGCTCAGAAACCGGCGTATTCTTTAATTCGGTAAGATTCATAGTGGTGTGGGTTCTTAAACTCGGGGTAAATCTCGAACTTAATTTGTGAATGGTATGGCAGGATCATCCATGCCTGTTAGCGGCCATCAACTCATGTCTGTTCGCTGTCTGCTTACAGGAAGAACACAGAACTGAAACGACAAGACGGATTGAGTGACAAGCCCGGAATCTATCCACTTCTCTCGCGGCGCTGTGGCTGGCGGGAAGCATCGGGTACAACACGGTTCAAACTGACAAGGTTCAAACGACAAAGATATGTTTATTTCGAAGTCAAAACTAACTTAGCACGACTAAAGCCGGGCGTCCAGCAATCCACTAAAATTAGGAGAGCCAGACGCCAGGTGGGTAGAGCCCTTACGCCAGGTTAGCGTCGAGGAACTCTTTCAACTGCCCTTTGGAGAGCGCGCCGACCTTGGTGGCCGCCACTTCGCCGTTTTTGAACAGCAGCAGGGTCGGGATACCGCGGATGCCGTATTTCGGCGCGGTGCCAGGGTTCTGGTCGATGTTCAGCTTCGCTACGGTCAGCTTGCCCTGGTACTCGTCAGCGATCTCATCCAGAATCGGGGCGATCATTTTGCACGGACCGCACCACTCTGCCCAGAAATCGACGAGGGTCAGCCCTTCCGCTTTGAGTACGTCCGTGTCAAAACTGTCGTCGGTCAGGTGAATAATTTTATCGCTCATATTTACTCCACAGGATTATGTCTACCTTATTAAGGTCTGTAGCATAGCCTGGCTAAAGGTTGACGTTATTTCACCCCGTTTATTTGAACGGATGTGCTTTCGTAAAGCAATAGTAAACTGATATTCTACCACACTATGAGCAAAACACATTTAACAGAACAGAAGTTTTCCGACTTCGCCCTGCACCCGAAGGTGATTGAAGCCCTTGAAAATAAAGGCTTTCATAACTGCACCCCCATCCAGGCACTCGCCCTTCCGCTGACGTTGGCGGGTCGGGATGTAGCGGGACAGGCGCAAACCGGTACCGGCAAAACGATGGCGTTTCTGACGTCAACGTTTCATTATCTTCTCTCTCACCCGGCGATCGAAGACCGCAAGGTGAACCAACCGCGCGCGCTGATCATGGCTCCAACCCGTGAGCTGGCGGTGCAAATTCATGCCGATGCTGAGCCGCTGGCCCAGACCACCGGCCTGAAACTGGGCCTCGCCTACGGCGGCGACGGCTATGACAAACAGCTTAAGGTGCTGGAGAGCGGGGTTGATATTCTTATCGGCACCACCGGCCGCCTGATCGATTACGCGAAACAGAACCATATCAACCTGGGCGCGATCCAGGTCGTGGTGCTGGACGAAGCCGACCGCATGTACGATCTCGGCTTTATTAAAGACATTCGCTGGCTGTTCCGTCGCATGCCTGCGACAGATCAGCGTCTGAACATGCTCTTCTCTGCGACGCTCTCCTACCGCGTGCGTGAGCTGGCGTTTGAGCAGATGAACAACGCTGAGTATGTAGAAGTGGAACCGGAACAGAAAACCGGCCACCGTATTAAAGAAGAGCTTTTCTATCCGTCTAACGAAGAGAAAATGCGTCTGCTGCAAACGCTGATCGAAGAGGAGTGGCCGGATCGCGCCATCATCTTCGCCAACACTAAACACCGCTGTGAAGATATCTGGGGCCACCTGGCCGCCGATGGTCACCGCGTTGGGCTGTTGACCGGCGACGTGCCGCAGAAAAAACGCCTGCGGATCCTCGAAGAGTTTACCCGTGGCGATATAGACATTCTGGTAGCGACTGACGTTGCCGCTCGTGGCCTGCATATTCCGGCCGTGACCCACGTCTTTAACTACGATCTGCCGGACGACTGCGAAGACTATGTCCACCGTATTGGCCGTACCGGTCGCGCTGGCGCAAGCGGCAATTCAATCAGCCTTGCCTGTGAAGAGTATGCCCTGAACCTGCCGGCTATCGAGACCTACATCGATCACTCGATTCCGGTCAGCAAGTACAATCCGGATGCGCTCCTGAGCGAGCTGCCCCCGCCGAAGCGCCTGCCTCGTGCACGTCCAGGCAATGGCCCACGCCGCACCGGTGGTGGTGCACCACGTAACAGACGTCGTTCAGGTTAATGCCCTATGCTCACCTCTAACTCGCTCTATGCCGCTATTGATTTAGGTTCGAATAGTTTTCATATGCTGGTTGTGCGCGAGGTGGCGGGGAGCATACAGACCTTAACCCGTATCAAACGTAAAGTACGCCTGGCGGCAGGGCTAGACCGGGATAACCGGCTCTCCCCGGACGCCATGGCGCGCGGCTGGCAGTGCCTGCGCCTGTTTGCTGAACGGCTGCAGGATATCCCACCCATGCAGATCCGGGTGGTTGCCACCGCGACCCTGCGCCTTGCCGTTAACGCCGAGCAGTTTCTTGCCACCGCGCAGGAAATTTTAGGTACGTCTGTACAGGTGATTAGCGGTGAAGACGAGGCGCGGCTGATCTATCAGGGCGTGGCCCACACCACCGGCGGCGATGACCGACGTCTGGTCGTCGATATCGGCGGTGCCAGCACCGAGCTAGTCACCGGCACTGGCGCGCAGGCCACCTCGCTCTTTAGCCTGTCGATGGGCTGTGTCACCTGGCTTGAACGCTTCTTTGCCGATCGCAATCTGACCCAGGACAATTTCGACGCGGCAGAAAAAGCGGCACGGGAGGTTCTCCTGCCGGTGGCCGATGCGCTGCGTCGTCACGGCTGGAAAATCTGTGTGGGGGCATCCGGCACCGTCCAGGCGCTGCAGGAGATCATGATGGCGCAGGGCATGGATGAGTGCATCACCCTTGCTAAACTGCAGCAGCTAAAGCAGCGCGCTATTCAGTGTGGTCGTCTGGAAGAGCTGGAGATTGAAGGGCTCACGCTTGAGCGGGCGCTGGTCTTCCCGAGCGGCCTCGCCATTCTGATCGCTATCTTTAGCGAGCTGGAGGTTCAGGGTATGACCCTGGCCGGTGGCGCGCTGCGTGAGGGACTGGTCTACGGCATGCTGCATCTGCCTGTCGATCACGATATTCGCAGCCGCACGCTACGCAATCTTCAGCGCCGTTTTATGGTCGATTCCGGTCAGGCCCAGCGCGTGGCCCAGCTGGCTTCCCGCTTTGCGGAGCAGGTTCAGGCTGAATGGCAGCTGGAGCCGTTAAGCTGCGAACTGCTGATCGGCGCCTGTCATCTGCATGAGATTGGCCTGAGCGTCGATTTTAAGCACGCTTCCCAGCACGCCGCCTATCTGGTGCGTAATCTGGATCTGCCCGGCTTTACGCCCGCGCAGAAGAAGCTGCTGGCGACCCTGCTGCTCAATCAGACTAACCCGGTTGACCTCTCCTCGCTGCACCAGCAAAACGCCGTACCGCCGCGTACCGCGGAGCACCTCTGTCGTCTTCTACGCCTGGCGATCATCTTTGCCAGTCGGCGTAGGGATGAGTTTTTACCCGATGTCGCCCTGACTGCCCACGGCGAGGCGTTAACGCTCACGCTGCCTGAAGGCTGGCTGGCGACGCACCCGCTGGGTGCTGAGACGCTCCACCAGGAGTGCCAGTGGCAGAGCTACGTTCACTGGGCGCTGGCGGTCAACTAGTCGGTTTTGTCGGGTGGCGCTGCGCCTACCCGACCTACCGGTTCCATTACTATTTAGCCTTGGCTTTCGCCATCATCGCCCGAATATTGGCAATACTCGCCTGCCCTTTGTGCATCCGCTCTTCGGCACTTACCACTTTACGCTCCTGCTCCCAGAGCAGATCGTCCTGCGGCAGCTCCAGCAGGAAGCGACTCGGCTCTGGGCGCACCAGCTCGCCATACTGACGACGCTCTTTGCACAGGGTAAAATTCAGCTCTTTTTGCGCCCGGGTGATGCCGACGTAGGCCAGTCGACGCTCTTCGTCGATGTTCTCCTCGTCGATGCTGCTCTGGTGAGGCAGCAGCCCCTCTTCCATGCCGACCAGGAATACGTAAGGGAACTCCAGGCCTTTGGAGGCGTGCAGGGTCATCAGCTGAACCTGATCCGACTCCTCATCGCTTTCGCCCCGCTCCATCATGTCGCGCAGGGTAAAGCGCGTCACCACCTGGGTGAGGGTCATCGGCTCGTCGATCTCCGACCCTTCCAGCATCTCGGTCATCCAGCTAAAGAGCGTGTTGACGTTTTTCATCCGCATCTCAGCCGCCTTGGGGCTGGGCGAGGTTTCAAACAGCCAGGATTCGTAATCGATACCGTGGATAAGGTCGCGCACTGCGGCAATCGGCTCCCGTTCAGAGAGACGCTGTACTTCGCTTAGCCAGTGGGTAAAGCGGGTCAGCGACTCGTATCCGCGCCCGCTCAGCGTTTGGGTAAGCCCCATGTCAAAGCTGGCGGCAAACAGCCCTTTGTTGCGTGAGTTGGCCCACTCCCCCAGCTTTTGTAGCGTCGCCGGCCCGATCTCACGCTTCGGCGTGTTAACGATACGCAGGAAGGCGCTATCGTCGTCCGGGTTGGTCAGCACCCGCAGGTAGGCCAGCAGGTCTTTGATCTCCGGACGGGAGAAGAACGAGGTTCCGCCCGAAATACGGTACGGAATACGGTTCTGCATCAGGAATTTTTCAAATACCCGCGACTGATGGTTACCGCGATAGAGAATGGCGTAATCTTTGTACTGGGTCTTATTGATAAAGTGGTGCGCAATCAGCTCGCCCGTGACGCGCTCGGCCTCATGCTCTTCATGGTTAGCGCTGATCACCTTCAGCTCTGGCCCGTATCCCAGCTCTGAAAAGAGCTTTTTTTCAAAAACGTGTGGGTTATTGGCGATCAGAATATTGGCCGCCTTGAGGATACGCCCCGATGAACGATAGTTCTGCTCCAGCTTGATCACCTGTAATGCCGGGAAATCCTGGCTAAGCAGGACCAGGTTCTGCGGTCGTGCCCCACGCCAGGAGTAGATCGACTGATCGTCATCGCCTACCACCGTAAAGCGCGCCCGCGCGCCCACCAGCAGCTTAACCAATTCGTACTGGCTGGTGTTGGTATCCTGATACTCATCCACCAGCAGATAGCGGATCTTGTTCTGCCAGCGCTCGCGCACCTCTTCGTTGCGCTGGAGCAGCAGAGTTGGCAGCAGGATCAGGTCATCGAAGTCCAGCACGTTACAGGCCTTCATATGGGCGTCATACAGGCTGTAGCAGTGGGCAAAAATGCGGTCCCGCTCGCCCCTGGCCTGCGCTGCCGCCTGCGCCGGGGTCATAAGATCGTTTTTCCAGTTGGAGATCGTTGAGATCAACTGCTGAAGGATCGTTTTCTCATCTTCGATCAGCCCCTCGGTGAGATCCTTGAGCAGTGCGACCTGATCGGTATCGTCAAAGAGCGAAAAGTTAGATTTCATGCCCAGCGCGGCATACTCGCGCTTGATGATATCCAGCCCCAGGGTGTGAAAGGTGGAGATCATCAGCCCGCGCGCCTCTTTGCGCCCCAGCGTCTGGCCCACACGCTCTTTCATCTCGCGTGCGGCTTTGTTGGTAAAGGTCACTGCCGCGATATGCCGGGCCTGGTAGCCGCAGCCGCGGATCAGGTGCGCTATCTTGTTGGTAATGACGCGGGTTTTACCGGATCCAGCCCCTGCCAGTACCAGGCAGGGTCCGGTGACAAATTCGACGGCTTGCTGTTGCCCTGGATTTAGACGCATGGGATCACTCAATGAAAGTCGGGAGAGGAGAAAAAACGCGTGGTAGTATAGCCAGCCTAATCCATACCACTCAAGGCACGATCATGGCAAAAACAGCGGCAGCGATGCATATCCTTGTTAAAGAAGAGAAACTGGCTCTGGATCTTCTGGAGCAGATCAAAAACGGCGGCGATTTCGAGAAGCTGGCGAAGAAACACTCTACTTGCCCGTCAGGCAAAAAGGGCGGTCACCTGGGTGAATTCCGCCAGGGTCAGATGGTGCCAGCCTTCGATAAAGTGGTGTTCTCCTGCCCGGTGCTGGAGCCAACCGGCCCGCTGCATACCCAGTTCGGTTACCACATTATCAAAGTGCTGTACCGCAACTAATAAAAAAGCCCGGTGCGTTTAAGCTCCGGGTTGCTGTTTGTATTGCCTGATGGCGGCTTCGCCTTATCAGGCCTACGAGACCGTAGGTCGGGTAAGCGTAGCGCCACCCGACACTTATTTAGCCCGCTACGGCGATACGCTTCATATCGGTCATATAGCCGCGCAGCTTCTGGCCCACTTTCTCAATCTCGTGGCTGCGGATCGCTTCGTTCACGTCACGCAGCTGGGCGTTGTCTACCGCCGTGCCCTCTACCGCTTTGCCCAGATCGCCCGCCTGAATTTCGGTCATGAACGCTTTCAGCAGCGGCACGCAGGCGTAGGAGAAGAGGTAGTTACCGTACTCAGCGGTATCGGAGATCACCACGTTCATCTCATACAGACGCTTACGCGCGATGGTGTTGGCGATCAGCGGCAGCTCATGCAGTGATTCGTAGTAGGCGGACTCTTCAATGATGCCGGAATCCACCATGGTTTCAAACGCCAGCTCAACGCCCGCTTTCACCATGGCGATCATCAGTACGCCCTTGTCGAAGTACTCCTGCTCGCTGATTTTGCCGTCAAACTGCGGCGCGGTCTCAAACGCGGTTTTGCCCGTCTCTTCGCGCCAGGTCAGCAGGTTCTTATCGTCGTTGGCCCAGTCGGCCATCATGCCGGAGGAGAACTCACCGGAGATGATGTCATCCATATGCTTCTGGAACAGCGGAGCCATGATCTCTTTCAGCTGCTCGGAGAGCGCATAGGCACGCAGCTTCGCCGGGTTAGAGAGGCGGTCCATCATCAGGGTGATACCGCCCTGCTTCAGCGCTTCGGTGATGGTTTCCCAGCCGAACTGGATCAGTTTTTCCGCATACGCCGGGTCGGTACCCTCTTCCACCAGCTTGTCGAAGCACAGCAGAGAACCGGCCTGTAACATACCGCAGAGGATAGTCTGCTCACCCATCAGGTCAGATTTCACTTCAGCAACGAAGGAGGACTCCAGCACGCCCGCACGGTGGCCGCCGGTGGCCGCAGCCCAGGCTTTAGCGATCGCCATGCCTTCGCCTTTCGGATCGTTCTCGGGGTGCACGGCGATCAGCGTTGGTACGCCAAAACCACGCTTGTACTCTTCACGCACTTCGGTGCCCGGACATTTCGGGGCGACCATCACCACGGTGATATCTTTACGGATCTGCTCGCCCACTTCCACGATGTTGAAACCGTGGGAGTAGCCCAGCGCTGCGCCATCTTTCATCAGCGGCTGTACGGTGCGCACCACGTCAGAGTGCTGCTTGTCCGGCGTCAGGTTAACCACCAGGTCCGCCTGCGGGATCAGCTCTTCATAGGTGCCCACTTTAAAACCATTTTCGGTGGCTTTACGCCATGACGCGCGCTTCTCAGCAATCGCCTCTTTACGCAGCGCGTAGGCGATATCCAGACCGGAGTCACGCATGTTCAGGCCCTGGTTCAGACCCTGAGCGCCACAGCCGACGATAACCACTTTTTTACCCTGCAGGTAGCTCGCGCCATCGGCGAACTCGTCGCGTCCCATAAAGCGACATTTACCCAGCTGGGCCAGCTGCTGGCGCAGGTTCAGTGTATTAAAGTAGTTAGCCATGGTGATACCTCGTGATGTTGTGTCGTGCTTATTGTTCGGTTCGCCTGCCGTGTCATAACAAGCGAGAATGAACCCACTATATGACAGGAAATGCGTTGCTGAAATTGATATATTCACAATATGACATTGCACTTTCTGCAACGTAAACACAGAGGCTTTGCATATGGATCTGCGCGATCTAAAAATCTTTCTCCACCTGGCGGAGAGCCGCCACTTTGGCCGCAGCGCACGGGCGATGCACGTCAGCCCGTCGACGCTGTCGCGTCAGATCCAGCGGCTGGAGGAGGATCTCGGCCAGCCGCTGTTTGTGCGAGACAACCGCACCGTCACCCTGACCGAGGCGGGTGACGAACTGCGTACCTTCGCCCAGCAGACCCTGCTCCAGTACCAACAGCTGCGCCACACCATTGACCAGAAGGGGCCTTCGCTCTCCGGCGAGCTGCGCCTGTTCTGCTCGGTAACGGCGGCCTACAGCCATCTGCCACCGATCCTTGACCGGTTCCGCGCTGAGCACCCCTCCGTCGAAATCAAACTCACCACCGGCGACGCCGCCGATGCGGTAGAGCGCGTGGTCACCGGCGAAGCGGATCTGGCCATTGCTGGCAAGCCAGAGGCGCTGCCCGGCGCGGTAGCCTTTTCGATGCTGGAGAATCTGGCGGTCGTGTTGATTGCCCCGGCGCTGCCCTGCCCGGTACGCAGCCAAATCTCGGTGCCGGAGCCTGACTGGTCAACGGTGCCCTTTATCATGGCCGACCAGGGGCCGGTAAGAAAACGTATTGAGCTGTGGTTCCGTCGGCAGAAGATCAGCAATCCATCGATCTACGCCACCGTCGGCGGTCATGAGGCGATGGTCTCAATGGTCGCCCTCGGCTGCGGCGTGGCGCTCATCCCAGAGGTGGTGCTGGAAAACAGCCCCGAACCGGTGCGCAACCGCGTGATGATTTTAGAGCGCAGCGATGAGAAAACGCCGTTTGAACTTGGCGTCTGCACACAAAAAAAACGGCTGCATGAGCCGCTTATTAGCGCCTTCTGGGAGATTGTTCTGGAGCGTAAATCCGTCGAGTAGCGCCAGCGTCGGGCCTAAAGTCAGTGGTAGATTCAGTATTGACGCTCCTTTTCTGTATAATGGCGCGTGCCATAATAGATGTGGGGGGCTTGTTAACCATCACGTTAAGCAGGCCAGAACAGACGGTGTCATTGCGCACTTGACAGCGAAACTACAAACTTAATTAGCCATCATTATGATAATCAAACCAAAAATTCGTGGATTCATCTGTACAACGACCCATCCGACTGGCTGTAAAGTCAATGTGGAAAAACAGATCGATTATGTGAAGAAAAACGGGAAAATTGCTAACGGCCCTTCCCGTGTGCTGGTGATCGGTGCTTCTACCGGTTACGGCCTGGCCTCCAGAATTTCCGCCGCTTTTGGCAGCGGTGCCGCCACTATCGGCGTATTTTTCGAAAAGCCGGGCACAGAAAACAAACCTGGCTCCGCGGGCTGGTATAACTCTGCAGCCTTCGATGAGGCCGCAAAACGTGAAGGCCTCTATTCCAAAAGCATCAACGGCGATGCGTTCTCCGACGAGTGTCGCGAAGAAGTCATCAAGCTGATTAAAGAAGACCTGGGTCAGATTGATTTAGTCGTTTACTCGCTGGCATCCCCAGTGCGTAAAATGCCGAAAACTGGGGAAGTCGTCCGTTCTGCGCTGAAGCCAATCGGTGAGGTTTACACCTCTAAAGCGATTGATACCAACAAAGATCAGATCATAACCGCCAGCATTGAGCCAGCAACCGAAGAAGAAGTTCAGAATACCGTCACCGTGATGGGCGGCGAAGATTGGGAGCTGTGGATGGGTGCGCTGAGTGAAGCTGGCGTGCTGGCTGACGGCGTGAAAACCATTGCCTACTCCTACATCGGTACCGACCTGACCTGGCCTATCTACTGGCACGGCGCGCTGGGGAAAGCGAAAGAAGACCTCGATCGTGCGGCAGGCGCACTGCGTAATCAGCTGGCTCCGCTAAACGGTTCCGCTAACGTTGCCGTACTGAAATCAGTTATCACGCAGGCCTCTTCTGCTATTCCGGTCATGCCGCTGTACATCTCCATGGTGTTCAAGCTGATGAAAGAGAAGGGCATTCACGAAGGTTGCATCGAGCAGATCAACCGTCTGATGACCACCAGCCTATACGGCGATAGCATGGCGCTTGATGACAACCAGCGTATCCGTATGGATGACTGGGAACTGCGTGAAGATATTCAGCAGGCATGTCGCGATCTGTGGCCGCTGATCACCACCGAAAACCTGGCGCAAGAAACTGACTATGCGGGATATAAGCAGGAATTCCTCAATCTGTTCGGTTTTGGCCTCGACGAGGTGGATTATGATGCGGATGTAAATCCCGAAGTCGAATTCGACGTCATCACGCTGTAATCTGCTGATACAGTAGCAAAAAGGGTTCATGTTTTTACATGGACCCTTTTTTAATGGCTGCCGCTAACCCGCCAAAAAGAACCTGAACGCCGGGTTATCGCTCTCGTTATGACAGTAATAGCCCAGCTCGCTCAGGCGGGTTTCGAAATCCGGCTCGTGCTCGCCCAGCTCAAAGGCGGCCAGCACCCGGCCATAGTCCGTACCGTGGCTGCGGTAGTGGAACAGGGAGATATTCCAGTGGGTGCCCAAGGTGTGCAGGAACTTCAGCAGCGCACCGGGAGATTCCGGGAACTCAAAGCTGTAGAGACGTTCCTTAAGCGGCTTCGACGGACGGCCGCCTACCATGTAACGCACGTGCAGCTTGGCCATCTCATCGTCGGAGAGATCGACCACGCTGTAGCCGCCCTCGCTGAGTAGAGTGAGGATCTCTTTACGCTCCTCCAGCCCGCGACTCAGGCGCACGCCGACAAAGATGCAGGCGTCGTGGGCATCGGCAAAGCGGTAGTTGAATTCGGTCACCGAACGGCCGCCCAGCAGCTGGCAAAACTTCAGGAAGCTGCCCTTCTCTTCGGGAATAGTCACCGCCAGCAGCGCTTCACGCTGTTCGCCCAGCTCGCAGCGTTCGGAAACGTAGCGCAGGCCATGGAAGTTGACGTTCGCGCCGGAGAGCACGTGCGCCAGCCGCTCGCCGCGAATGTTGTGCTGAGCGATGTACTTCTTCATGCCCGCCAGCGCCAGCGCGCCGGAAGGTTCCGCCACCGCCCGCACATCTTCGAACAGATCCTTCATGGCGGCGCAGATCGCGTCGCTGTCGACGGTAATGATATCGTCGAGATACTCCCGGCAGACGCGGAAGGTCTCGTCGCCGATGCGTTTAACCGCCACCCCTTCGGCAAAGAGCCCAACCCGAGGCAAGTCCACCGGCTGCCCGGCGTCCAGCGCCGCCTTCAGGCAGGCAGAGTCTTCCGCCTCGACGGCAATGACTTTAATCTGCGGCATCAGCTGTTTGATGAGCACCGCCACGCCCGCCGCCAGGCCGCCACCGCCAACCGGCACAAAGACGCGGTCGATATGGGCGTCCTGCTGGAGCAGCTCCAGCGCCAGCGTACCCTGTCCGGCAATGACCATCGGGTGATCGAATGGTGGCACCCAGGTAAAGCCTTGCTGCTGGGCCAGCTCGATAGCCTTTGCTTTTGCCTCGTCGAAGTTAGCCCCGTAGAGCAGCACTTCGCCGCCAAAGTTGCGTACCGCATCGACTTTAATATCGGCGGTGGCGACCGGCATCACGATCAGCGCTTTCACCCCAAGACGCGCGGCAGAAAATGCAACGCCCTGGGCGTGGTTGCCCGCCGAGGCGGTAATTACCCCCCGCGCCTTCTGCTCGTCGGTGAGCCCGGCCATCATGGCGTAGGCACCGCGTAGCTTGAAGCTGTGCACCGGCTGGCGATCTTCGCGCTTCACCAGGATGACGTTATCCAGCCGCGACGAAAGCTTTTCCATCTTTTGCAGCGGCGTTACCTGCACCGCTTCATAGACCGGCGCGCGGAGCACCGCCCGCAGGTACTCCGCCCCCTCAGGGGCGGCGGACAAGGGTTGGGATTCGGCCACGGTTAGCCTCCCAGTTTGGATTTATCGCGTACCGCGCCTTTGTCTGCGCTGGTCGCCAGGGTGGCATAGGCGCGCAGCGCGAAGGAGACCTGACGCTCACGCGCTTTTGGCGTCCACGCTGCCGCACCACGTGCGTCCTGTGCTTCCCGGCGTGCGGCCAGCTCCTGATCGCTTACCTGCAGCTGAATGCCGCGGTTTGGAATATCGATAGCAATCATATCGCCATCTTCAATCAGCGCGATGTTGCCGCCGCTGGCGGCTTCCGGCGAGACGTGGCCGATAGAGAGGCCAGAGGTACCGCCAGAGAAGCGCCCGTCGGTGACCAGCGCGCAGGCTTTGCCGAGGCCCATGGATTTCAGGAAGGTGGTTGGGTAGAGCATCTCCTGCATTCCCGGCCCGCCTTTTGGCCCTTCGTAGCGGATCACCACCACGTCGCCCGCCACAACTTTACCGCCGAGAATGGCTTCTACCGCATCGTCCTGGCTTTCATATACTTTCGCCGGACCGGTAAATTTCAGGATGCTGTCGTCCACGCCAGCGGTTTTAACGATGCAGCCGTTTTCGGCAAAGTTACCGTACAGCACCGCCAGACCACCGTCTTTACTATAGGCGTGCTCCAGGGAGCGGATGCAGCCTTCAGCGCGATCGTCATCCAGCGTGTCCCAACGGCAATCCTGCGAGAACGCCTGGGTGGTACGAATGCCCGCCGGACCCGCGCGGAACATCTTTTTCACCGCCTCGTCCTGGGTCAGCATCACGTCATACTGCTCCAGCGTTTGCGGCAGTGTCAGACCAAGAATATTTTTCACTTCACGATTCAACAGCCCGGCGCGATCCAACTCGCCCAGGATACCCAGAACGCCACCGGCACGGTGCACGTCTTCCATATGGTACTTCTGGGTACTTGGTGCGACCTTACAGAGCTGCGGCACCTTGCGGGAGAGCTGGTCGATGTCGGTCATGGTGAAATCAATTTCCGCTTCCTGGGCCGCGGCCAGCAGGTGCAGAACGGTGTTAGTGGAACCGCCCATGGCGATATCCAGCGTCATGGCGTTTTCAAACGCGGCTTTGCTGGCGATGTTGCGCGGCAGCGCGCTCTCATCGTCCTGCTCGTAATAACGTTTGGTGAGCTCAACAATACGTGACCCGGCATTGAGGAACAGCTGCTTACGATCGGCGTGGGTCGCCAGCAGTGAGCCGTTGCCCGGCTGTGACAGGCCCAGCGCTTCGGTCAGGCAGTTCATGGAGTTGGCCGTGAACATGCCCGAGCAGGAGCCGCAGGTCGGACAGGCGGAACGTTCAACCTGCTCGCTCTGCTCGTCGGATACTTTCGGATCTGCGCCCTGGATCATGGCATCGACCAGGTCGAGCTTGATGATCTTGTCAGACAGCTTGGTTTTCCCAGCCTCCATCGGGCCGCCGGAGACAAAAATAACCGGAATGTTCAGGCGCAGTGAGGCCATCAACATCCCCGGGGTGATCTTGTCGCAGTTGGAGATACAGACCATGGCGTCCGCGCAGTGGGCGTTGACCATGTACTCCACCGAGTCGGCGATCAGTTCGCGAGATGGCAGTGAATAGAGCATGCCTCCGTGGCCCATCGCGATGCCGTCATCGACCGCAATGGTATTGAACTCTTTCGCCACGCCGCCTGCGGCTTCAATTTGCTCGGCAACCAGCTTGCCCAGATCGCGCAGATGCACGTGGCCCGGCACAAACTGAGTAAATGAGTTCACCACGGCGATAATTGGCTTGCCGAAGTCGGCGTCGGTCATCCCGGTTGCGCGCCACAGCGCGCGGGCACCTGCCATGTTACGGCCGTGGGTGGTGGTAGCGGAACGGTACTTAGGCATGCTTTACTCCCAACTCTATTTAATAAATGGGACGGTGCGTGCCGTCCCATATTTATGCTTATTGGTTAACCTGATCCAACCAGCCGTACTTATCTTCTGTTTCGCCGGTGAACAGGCCGAAGAACGCTTGCTGGATGCGCTTGGTGACCGGGCCACAGCGGCCTTCGCCAACCTGGATACCGTCTACGCTGCGCACCGGGGTGATCTCGGCGGCGGTACCTGACATGAATACTTCATCGGCCAGGTAGAGGGATTCGCGGGAGAGCACCTGCTCACGCACTTCGATACCCAGATCTTTCGCCAGCTTGATGATCGCGTCGCGGGTGATGCCCGGCAGCGCGGAAGAGGTGAACGGCGGCGTGAACAGAATGCCATCTTTAACTTCAAACAGGTTTTCACCAGCGCCTTCGGAGATGTAGCCGTTAACGTCCAGCGCGATCCCTTCCTGATAGCCGTGGCGGCGCGCTTCGCTGCCCACCAGCAGGGAGGAGAGGTAGTTACCGCCCGCTTTCGCCGCGGTCGGGATGGTGTTTGGCGCAACGCGGTTCCAGGAGGAGACCATCGCATCGATACCCTGATCCAGCGCTTCCGCGCCCAGGTATGCGCCCCATGGGAAGGCGGCGATGATCACATCGGTGCCGTAACCGTCCGGCGGGTTTACGCCCATGCCGACGTCACCCACAAACACCAGCGGACGAATATAGGCGCTGGTCAGGTTGTTTTTGCGGATCACCGCCCGGCAGGCTTCCATCAGTTCATCAACGCTTTGTGACACCGGGAAACGATAGATTTTTGCTGAATCACGCAGACGCTGCATGTGTTCGCGATGGCGGAACACCACTGGCCCTTTGTGCGAGTCGTAGCAGCGGATGCCTTCAAATACAGAGGTACCGTAGTGCAACGCATGGGACATCACGTGTACTTTCGCTTCGCCCCATGGAACCATCTCGCCATTGAACCAAATGTAATCAGCTTTCTTCGTCGTCATTTTTCTTCCTTTTGCGCTCAGGCGCGGATTTGTTGTGTTGGGGTTGAACGTTGTTGGATCTCGACGCGCGCCACGTCGACCAGTTTGCTCAACTGGCTAAACAGTAATTCGACAGAGCGCGGGCTGGCAACGGTCAATTCAATATTTATGCTCTGCGCATCGGTGGCTGTCTCCATATTCATGGCGCAAATCTGAAAGCCACGGTGGCGAACCACGCGTAAAACACGCTCTAACGTTTCCGGATTGAAGCGGGCCTGAACGGCGACCTGATGTTGCATCATGATAATTTCTCCAGCATTTGTGCGTTGCTTGCACCGGGTGGCACCAGGGGCCAGACGTTCTCAAGCTCATCGATTGAGACATGAAGCAGGTAAGGTCCTTCGCTTGCGAGCATGGCGTCAAGTGCCGCTTCAACCTGGTCTTTACGGGTGATGTGCTGGCCGGGGATGCCGAAGGCGCGGGCCAGCATGAGGAAATCGGGGTTATCGGTCAGGGTGGTTTCGCTATAGCGCTCCTGGAAGAAGAGCTGCTGCCACTGGCGAACCATGCCTAAGCGTTGGTTATCCAGCAGAACGATCTTCAGCGGCAGCTGCTTTCGCTTCACGGTGCCCAGCTCCTGCACGTTCATCATGAAGGAGCCGTCACCGGAGATACAGATCACGGTATCGTCCGGGCGTGCTACCTGCGCCCCAACGGCGGCTGGCAGGCCAAAGCCCATCGTGCCTAAGCCGCTGGAGGTGATAAAATTTTCCGGGCGGCTGTAGGTCATATGCTGTGCGGACCACATCTGATGCTGGCCCACGTCGGTGGTAACAACGCTATCCTGCGGCTTGCGGTCGGAGAGCTGTTTTAACAGCAGCGGCGCGTAGATCGCGTCGCCCGGGTGATCGTAACGCCACTCATATTCACGGCGCATCTTCGTGGCGTGCTGACGCCAGGCATCAACCGCTAACGGCTGCTGCAGCGCGGGCAACAGCGCATTGAGATCGCCCTGCAGCGCTACATGAGCCTGGCGCAGCTTGTTCATCTCTGCCGGGTCGATATCCAGATGGATCACGCTGGCGTGCGGTGCAAAGGTGTTCAGCTTGCCGGTTACCCGGTCATCGAAGCGTGCACCTACGGCGATAAGCAGATCGCACTCCTGTACCGCCAGGTTGGCAGCTTTGGTACCGTGCATCCCCAGCATGCCCAGGTAGTATGGGTAATCGGCCTCAACCGCTCCCAGTCCTTTCAGCGTACAGGTGGCCGGGATCTGCGTCGCGGCAATAAATTCCCGCAGCGCCGGAACGGCCTGCGCCATACCCACGCCGCCGCCGACGTACAGCATCGGCTTCTGCGCCCGGGCCAGCATTTGGCGGGCTTCAGCAATGTTGGCATGGGGGAAGGCGTCCTCATCTACAACGGTGGAGAAATGCGGCTCTAGCTCACCCACGGCAACCTGGATATCTTTCGGGATATCAACCAGCACCGGACCTGGACGGCCTGAGTTTGCCACCTGGAACGCTTCCGCCATCACTCGCGGCAGCTCCTCCAGCGACTGCACCAAAAAGCTATGCTTGGTGCAGGCCAGCGACAAACCAAGGACGTCCACTTCCTGAAATGCGTCGGTACCCATAAACGGCGAGGCAACCTGGCCGGTGATGGCCACAACGGGAACGGAATCGAGCAGGGCATCGGCGAGGCCGGTGATCAGGTTGGTTGCACCGGGACCCGACGTAGCGATGCAGACGCCGGTTTTGCCGGTAGAGCGGGCGTAGCCGATGGCCGCCATGGCTGCTCCCTGCTCGTGGCGACACAGCAGATGTTCCACGCCGCCGTCATACAACGCATCGTAAACCGGCATAATTGCGCCGCCTGGGTAACCGAAGACCGTTTCGACCCCCTGCGCCCGCAATGCATGTACTACCCATTGTGCCCCATTCATAGTCAGTTCCCCGTCGTAAATCGTGAGAAACAGAATTTTGTGCTACAACCCATTCTTTGCTCCTCGCTGTTGTTTTAAGGCCATAAAAAAACCCCCGGACCTTTCGGTGCGGGGGTCTTAGTTCGTTAAGGCTTGTTTTTTAAGCCTTTCCTCGTCCAAGTGCAGCCCCGCACGGTGGGATAATAATCACCACCACGCTAATCACGACCAGGCTAATCACTCGTAGAAGGGCTGTCATTTTCTGTACTTTCTGGCTTCTTGTTCGAAGGAATACCTAAAGAGTTATCACAGTTTTTGCTAACGACACAAGATTTTTTTATAAGTTTTTTATTGGAGCGACAGCGGGTATTCATAAAACGTATTGTTTTATATAAGAAAAAGTTTAAGTGAAAATAATTCACCTGCGAACGATTTTTCGCGACTGCGCGCCTGCTTCCAGGGTTAAGCATACGTTGCATCTCTGACACAGATAGCGCTGAACCCAGGCCGTAAAAACGCAGATGCGTAGCTGTCGATGAAAAACCGCAGCGGCATAATCCTGCAGTCACAGGAGGAGCTATGTCACTGTCGGTTATCTATACACGTGCGGCGTTGGGCGTCACCGCACCGCTTATTACGGTTGAGGTGCATATCAGCGCCGGGCTTCCCGGTCTTACCATCGTTGGGCTGCCGGAAACCACGGTCAAGGAGGCCCGCGATCGGGTGCGCAGTGCCATCATCAACAGCGGCTATACGTTCCCAGCAAAGAAGATCACCATTAACCTTGCCCCCGCCGATCTCCCCAAGGAGGGAGGACGCTATGACTTACCTATCGCTATTGCGCTTCTGGCGGCCTCTGAACAGCTCAGCGCGTCTCACTTAAGTCAGTATGAGTTTGTTGGCGAACTCGCGCTTACAGGCGCGCTCCGTGGCATTCCCGGGGCGATCCCCAGTGCGCAGGAGGCCACACGCGCCGGCAGACAAATTATCGTTGCTAGCGATAACGAAGCTGAGGTCGGACTCATCGAGGCCGCCCGCTGCCTGATCGCAGGACATTTACAGGAGGTATGTGCCTTTCTCGAAGGGAAACATCAGCTTCGGGAGGCCGTGCCCGATCTCGACGCTGTTCCTGTCGCTGAAAACGATATCAGCGACGTAATCGGTCAGGAGCAGGGTAAACGAGCGCTGGAGATCACCGCTGCGGGCGGGCATAACCTGCTACTGATTGGCCCACCCGGCACGGGTAAGACCATGCTGGCCAGCCGCCTGAACGGCCTCTTGCCGCCTCTAAATAACCGTGAGGCGCTGGAGAGCGCGGCGATTGTCAGCCTGATCAATACCGCCATGCTAAAAAAACAGTGGCGGCGCAGACCCTTCCGCTCGCCGCATCACAGTGCATCTCTGACCGCCATGGTAGGCGGGGGATCGATTCCCGGACCTGGCGAGATTTCGCTGGCGCATAACGGCATCTTGTTTCTGGATGAGCTACCAGAGTTTGAACGGCGCGTGCTTGATGCTCTGCGCGAACCGATTGAGTCCGGACAGATCCATATTTCCCGAACCCGGGCCAAGGTGACCTACCCTGCCCGCTTCCAATTAATAGCCGCGATGAATCCCAGCCCTACCGGCCACTATCAGGGGAACCATAATCGCGCGACGCCAGAGCAAACGCTGCGTTATCTGAGCAAGCTATCCGGGCCGTTTCTCGATCGCTTCGATCTCTCTTTAGAGATCCCGCTTCCCCCACCGGGCCTGCTGCGCCAGACGGACAACCGCAGCGAGACCAGCGAGGCAGTACGCGCTCGTGTGCTTGCTGCACAGGCGATCCAGTACCAACGGCAGCAGACGCTCAACGCCCGGCTTGAAAGTGCCGCTATACGCGATTACTGTCGGCTGCTGCCCGAAGATGCCGACTGGCTTGAAGAGACGCTTGCGCAGCTTGGGTTATCGATACGCGCCTGGCAGCGCCTGCTTAAGGTGGCACGGACCATTGCCGATCTGGAAGAGAGTGAGACGATACGTAGGGAACATCTTCAGGAGGCGCTGGGCTATCGCGCTATTGACCGCCTGCTCATTCACCTGCAGAAAATGATGGGATAAAAAAACAGGGGCCGTAGCCCCTGCATTTTAATCGTCGGATTCGGTGTAATCTTCCGCACCTTCCATCTGCGGCTTACCGCCGGAGAGGGTATGGAAGCGTTTCGGACGCTTAATGCGCGTCATGTACTTACTCCAGACACGTTCCGCTTCAGTGACGGGCTCGCGTTGACCACGGCAGACGGCGACAAACAGCTCTTCTTCTTCGGTCACTGGCTCACGCTTGCCGAGATCGAGTTCGTTGAAAGCATAACCGTGCCGCTCCAGCAGCTGCGCCTCTTTGATGGTGAAATCACCATGACGAGAGAACCCGCGCGGGTAGTATTTGTTGTCGAAAAAACGATTAGTCGTCGTAAAGCTTTCCGCCATCCCACACACTCCTAATTCTTTGGCCGAGCTATTTATGGCGCGGAGTATTAGTTACGCTTGACAGAGTGTAAAACAAAACATTTAAATCATAACGACAAATAATTTTGCGGAGAAAGCTGTGGATACGGAATTGCTAAAAACTTTCCTGGAAGTAAGCAGGACTCGTCACTTTGGACGCGCTGCAGAAGCGCTCTATCTGACACAATCAGCGGTCAGTTTTCGTATTCGCCAGCTTGAGAACCAGCTTGGGGTAAACCTGTTCACCCGCCACCGTAATAATATTCGTCTTACGGTAGCGGGTGAGAAACTTCTGCCTTACGCAGAAACGCTAATGAATACATGGCAGGCCGCCCGTAAAGAGGTGGCACACAGTTCGCAGCACAATGAGTTCTCTATTGGTGCCAGCGCCTCGCTGTGGGAGTGTATGCTGAACGGCTGGTTGGGTCGGCTCTATCAAACACATAAGAGCTTACAATTTGAGGCCCGTATCGCACAGCGGCAATCGCTGGTAAAACAGCTGCATGAGCGGCAGCTGGATCTGCTTATTACCACTGAAGCCCCTAAAATGGATGAGTTCAGCAGCCAACTGCTAGGACACTTTGCGCTTGCGCTCTACTGTAGCGAACCGTCGCGCCTGAAATCGACCCTGAACTACCTGCGGCTCGAATGGGGCCCTGATTTTCAACAGCATGAGTCTGGCCTTATTGCCAGCGATGAGATCCCGTTGTTAACGACCAGCTCCGCTGAGATTGCTCGCCAACAGCTAGTATCACTGGAAGGCTGCACGTGGCTACCGGTCAACTGGGCTAAGGACAAGCCCGATCTGCATATGGTGGCAGATACGCTGACGCTCTCACGCCCGCTTTACGCTATCTGGCTGCAAAACAGCGACAAACAGAGCCAGATTAAAGATCTTTTAAAAACCAGTGTGATGGAATAATTCAAGGATACGGTGCAGGGACGCATCGTAGAGATGAGTTTGACAAGATAAGAGGATGAGTAGGGAGGAAACCCTAAATTGCAGGCAAAAAAAATCCTTTGCCTAAGCAAAGGATCCTAATATGGCAGGGGCGGAGAGACTCGAACTCGCGACACCCGGTTTTGGAGACCGGTGCTCTACCAACTGAGCTACGCCCCTAAATTTTCTTACTATTAAGCCTGCTATAACTGAGCAGGCTTAATTTTATAATAAGTGGCGGAACGGACGGGACTCGAACCCGCGACCCCCTGCGTGACAGGCAGGTATTCTAACCGACTGAACTACCGCTCCACCGAATTTCTTTGTCACTACCCGGATATTTTATCCCGGTTAACTGCAATTTGATGCCTGGCAGTTCCCTACTCTCGCATGGGGAGACCCCACACTACCATCGGCGCTACGGCGTTTCACTTCTGAGTTCGGCATGGGGTCAGGTGGGACCACCGCGCTAGTGCCGCCAGGCA